>Ga0123341_1001911_pt1 | contig 16463 bp, 11 predicted proteins | sample Turbeapinknodule_FD_89959 | JGI IMG/M metagenome (GOLD analysis project Ga0123341, IMG submission 89959) | Root nodule microbial communities of legume samples collected from Mexico - Turtle bean Mexico pink nodule | ecosystem: Host-associated > Plants > Roots > Nodule | place: Mexico: Nepantla...
ACGCACAATTTAATTTTTAAGTTAGAGGCATTATACAAAATAATTATATAAGGTGTATCACTAAGAGATACGTAGTGGTACCAAATATACTATATTGCTAAATAAATAAAAGTAAGATTTTAAGTTTTTCAAAATTAATTAATAATTCATCCATCATCTACAACAAACTTATAAAAAAACATTTGAGAGTTTGCTAAATAAACATCAATTAGTTAAGCGTTTTATGAAAACTTGTGATTCATTGTAAAATTAAAAATGTCTATTTTAAAACAATTGACGTAAATGAATTGATTCTATAAAATTTAAAAATACTTTTTTAAGTATATAATCGTTTTGAATCAATAGAAAACTAAGTTATTTATATTTATATTCATATCAGTTTTCAGCTTATTTAATTGATGTGAATCACATATAATGTATTTTGAAGTTTATCAACATTTATATATTTCACAATAATTCAATTTATTAGAATAAAATAAATCAAGTTTTTCAAACAGTGTTTTTTTTAAAAAAAAAAATCTACACTTAAAACGTTAAAATTTTCAAATTCAGATTAAATATATTTATTGTTATCACTAAAAAACTTGGTTTATTTTAAGTTTAAATGGAATATTAATAATGTAAACGTTTGTTCTTCCATCATACAAAATAATCAAAATTCAACTATCATTAACTATCTTCTGAACTGACATTTGACATAAGATCATCTCAAAACAGTTGTTTATAATGGTTGTTTAAAAAATAGTAACATATAAATGATAGATAGTTTTATATATTATTTTCATACCTGATATGAATATTATAATTCTGTTCATGTTAAAAGTTTGTTTCTTAATTAAGAAATATATTTATTTTAATAGTTTTCTTATTATAAATTTAGACTAGAAATAAAGAACAAAATTAGCATATTTAACCTATATATAATCTACTTTTTTAAAATGAAAGTTTGAATATTTTCTTCTCTATGTAATTCCAAACAATTCCATTTTAAGAACAAAACACATTATTTTGTTCTTTGGATTGGAACAATAAATGTTATTGTGTACAATAAAAGTCTAAATTAAAAAAAAAATATTAAATTGTGAGTATTTTAGAGTTCTTAAAATTTTAGTACAAGTTACTTAATAATGTAGGCAGCATAAGTTATATTTTCCAATATACCAAACATATCATGTGATTTACTTTTGTTGAAAACGTCCTATATGATTTATTTTGTTTTTTTTTTCAAAAGATAATAAAATTTAATAAAACAAATAAAATATTTTCTACCTTTTTCAACAAATTATAAAAATGTAGTTATTAGTTTCGTTTAGAAATTTGAACTCAGTTTTAAAGTAATTTTAAATACAAATAAAAAACTTTACCCCTCCTCATTCTTTTCTTAAAAATTCAAGTTTATTATTACAACCAGCATCAAGTTTAAAAAATTAGATAAAAATAAATAAAAAATCATTTATTTGTTTTTTAGTCTCATGTACTAATATAATAATATGGTTAATTAATAATACACATACTTACATACAAATTATTTGTTTCACTTCATCTTCTTCTTTTTTTGTTTTTTGTAAACAAAATCTGTTTTGTTTTAAAACCATTAGCTAAACATAACAGCAAGAAAAGACTATGGGTGCACAGCACACAACACAATACAACGAAAGGTGGGGCTTTTCATTTTCAAACCGTATACATTACCTCGGAATTCGGAAAAAGAAAGAACCTCTTTCTCTCTCTCTCTTCACCTCTCTGTAATATAAGGTCTCATCTTCCCGCATTCGCCTCTTATCTCTGCTGTTTGTGTCTTCAGCGAATAAGAACTCACTTTCCCAATCCCATGGCATTTTTCATACCCACTTCCTCAACACGTGCTTTCTGCTCCAAAGGTTACTCTTTTCCCTCTCCTCCTTCTCGTCCATGCTCTATTCTCATAGGGTTTTAGTTTTGATGGTTAAAGTACTTATCTTTTTTGTTTTTTCCTTTTAGTTTTAGTACAAAGTCTCTTCTTTGGTTCTGAACTTGTTATGTCTCTGACTAAGCACTATAACTATGAGTTTATTACCATCATTTCTGATGTGAGTCTTCGTTTCATTTTGAATGTGCTACTATACTAGTAGTTCTCCTCTGGGGTATCTTTATGTTGTTCTTCTTGGTGCTAGAGCATACAGTATTTTGGCCAAGGATTTGATCTAGTTTATTCTTAAGAGTATTTCTTTGAGTACTGTAGTGATTTAATTTAAGAGACGTACTTATATGAATGTTGGGAAAAAGATTGACGAGTATGATTTATCTTTGCTCTTCATGGAAGGAATGTAGAGAAGATAAAGATTGATGAGTATTATATATATATTTGTTTGCTACTTAATGGAAGGAAAAAAATGGGTGTATGATTTGTGGTTGAATAAGGTTGTGTGCAACATCCATCCTCTCTGGGTTAATATAGTAGTGATTTTTATTTATGTTGCTTTCTTGAGCGTTCCTGTGCTTGTGGATATTGATGGATGATTTGTTCAAGAGACAGCTTATTAGAATAGAGGTAAAAATGCTACCTTGTGTTGCAAACATATACTTAGTGGATGGGTAATGCAAGGAGTTCTAGTAGTGGGGCCTACTAAAACAAATTCTTTCTTCATTAATCCAATTTATTTCCATTTGTTTTCTCCAAGTGTTCCATTGTATCTGACCAGTCCAAGATATATGTAATCTTGGGTAGTTGGAGAAAGTTTGGAGGGGATTGCAATTGTTATGTTTTGTCTACGTGTTTCCTTGAAGATTGCCTGTACCCATCTCTTTTAAAATAACATCACAAGCTTGTTAGGCAATATTCTCATTGTGAATACAAATTTGACCAAGCTATTACTTATATCTACCCTTATATGTTAATATTTTGAGTTGGTCAAAAGAGCAAAATACCAGAATATGCAGAAAATCTTATCCACTATCATTTGAATAGTGTATGATCAACAGAATAGCTTGTCTTGAGTTAACTAGGAGATTAGTGTATCCAGTGTACTTGGAGATGGAAGTTCAAACGTATCAAAGTAATTCAAAAAAGTATTTTTTTTTTGCTAGAAATTGGTATTAGTATTCATAAACAAAAATCGTTTATCATTCTTGTCCTTTTTGGTGAAAGTTATTTGGAAAAGGGAAATACTGCGAAGTGACTTTTCTGATTGTACCAAACACACACCAAGGGTAGAGGATACAATGTAAAAAGTTCAGAAACTGGTAATAGTGTAGTGCACATATAATTGAACATGGAACCTTGTTTGGTGTAAAACAAAGCTGGATACTGATAGTGTGAACATAGAGGATGGGTCTGGTTGAGGTGGGTTGGGATTGAAACAGAGATGGGGCATGTGAAATAGGGTTAAAAACCTTGAGTGAAGTTCACACATGTGTGGGGCTAAACTGGGATGAAATAGATATCCACACAAGTCCTGGCAGAGAATAAAAATCCCTTTTTTGTTGCTGCTGACCGGGATTTTATTTTATAGGGGCTAATTCTGTATGGCTAGAATCATGTTACTTAAATATAATCTTTGATCTTCTATTGTGATTGTATGGCCAAGATAAATTTCTCATCATGTGTGTGTGGGCAGGGCATGTTGAAATGTTTTGTTTTCTTCCTAATGTACTGATTTGTTCTCTTGCTTTTGATGATATTCTTATCCTTCTATTTATGTATCATTCTTTTTTTGTTATATTAATTTATTTTTATGTTTTGTAGCAACAATCTGGCATTCATTTTCTTTTCCCTGACATTACTGTTTTGATGTCCTCAACATTTTGTTTTACCTCTAAAAATTGGCCCTGCTACTTCTCGTGAATTTTACAGGTTTGGGGAAATTTGTGGTGGGTGGCACAAGGAATCGATCTTGTGTAACACATGAAAGATTTTTTGTTGCTTGAAGGTATTGGAGTTATGGATTGATATGCCTGAAGTTTGGAATAGGGAATGAAGCCATTGGTCCTAGTAGTTTAATTTATATGTAATATATTATTGAATTATTTGTACATTGTTTGATGTAGTTTGGATCAATCATTTGTTGTACATCAATTTGCTATATATAGTGGTCGCGTGAACTTTCCTACTTTAAATGCTTGTAGTTTTTTTTCTTTTAATTTCATTGCTTCCTATGTGAGGTTTGCTAAGTAGAACCACCAACTTCTGACCTCATTTTTGCGCAACCCTTGCAGCTATATGTTTCCATACTAAGCAATTTTTCAGCATTCTCAAATACTTGTTTCCTCATAATATCTCCAAAGAATTCTTTTTGTGCATGAACATTCCACAAACCAGATAAAAGCTTTCTCATGCAACTTTTACACCATTTGAATTTGTTGGAGAGTTGATTTGCTTGCTTATGCCTCATGTAAAGTTAATTAACATCTTGCTAGAAGAAATTGATATTTTGAACAGTTATATTATTGACTTGAAATTCGCAAAATTATGAGGTATTACCTTATATTTAATGAATCTTTCTTGATCTTGTAGTTTCTGATAAAGCGTCAATTATCATGCTTAAACTTATTGTGAAAACAGAATAGAACTGTTTTGTAAATCTAATTGTATGGTTGTAATACCTTTAAAATGAAGAATTCACTTCGATTTATAATTCTGCACTGTTGAGAATAGGTAAAAAAAGTAAATAAACAAAGGCAATTATCAGTTGAAGCAAGCAAAAGTAAATTAAATTGATCTCAAATTCAAGAAAGTGTATTTGAGTGGAACATACACACAAACTAAAAGAATCAAATTGATCTAAAATGTACTTATTCCACACTCAAGCGAAACTAGAAAGCCTGCATTCACGAGGTCGACCTTGAGGAAATCGCTTGTAATCTTTGCAGTAGTTATAAATCATGTAATAGTTTTGCACCCATCTCAGAAGATTTCTACCATAAGCATCCAAATCTTGAACTTGCCAAGTATTATTATGAGTAGTGGTAACTGAGTTTGAAGGACAGGAAGATGATCCTTTGGACCACACACATGCTTTAGCATCAAAATTCCTATAGTAAGCTTTGAAAGGAGCATAGGACCAATTAGTTTTCACAAGCCCTCCTCTTGTTGCCCACTGGTCTGCACACCATAGACTGGAGTATAGCCTCATGGGCTGGTGGCTAGCAAATGGAACTCCCCTGGATTCATAGTTGTTGAAGACTCTAATAGGGATATTATCTACCAAGAAACTGGCCAAAATGTTGAAACATAGAGGATCAGGTGGAGTAGCTATGCATTACATGTAGAACAAGGATGGTTCCATGAAAATTTTCATTTTTGTTTTACTAAACATATATAGTTTCATAAAGAAAATAGATATAAATAGTAAACTATAGGGTAAATGGACAATGAAAGCTTTATGTTTCTTACATGATGCGTTGAAGGTTCCATACAATTGTGTAAGTGTGGAAATGTTTTGTGGGGTCAAACCAAAGATAGAATTGTTGTTCTCTATTGCCTATGCCTTGGGTGTAGATATTGGTGTGGACTATGTAGGGCTCTCCACTGATGTTTCCCAAGAACTCAAAATCTATCTCATCATGATTTGGCCCTTCAGAAGATAACTGCAACACCATGCATGACACATAATCTCAGTAAAAAAGAAGCATCAAACGTAAATGCAATTAAGTTTAAGATGAGGACAGAAACTGAGGATATTTCTCACATAATACGCAGTGACTGTGCCAGCTGAGTTGCCAGAGACAAGCTTAAGCTGCATGTCTATTCTTCCATATAGATATTCTGCTTTGGATTGAAAGCCAGAGCCAGAGAACTGGTCTAGAGAAAGCACGAGAAAGTTGCTTCCAAGTATCTTCACACCTCCATGCTCACCCCAAGTGATGGCAATATCTTCATAGAAATTACCCTCAGCAATGACTCCAAAGATACACATCAAGAAATAGGCCAGCAATGGAGCTGAAACTCTCAGATATGTCTCACGTATTGCCATATTTGGTTTAAAATCTTATGATTTAAAGTGTGAGAAGATAGTCTCTTTAAATAAGTGACAGAGACCAAGATTATCTTTTGGTGCACTAGGACGTTTCATGAACTGGTGAAAGCTATGGAAGGAAATAAGCTGGCAATTTGGATGAATTTAGCTAATAATTAAGTGGGTTCCTCCTGGGAAGGCTAATGAGTTATCTTTGTTAAAATCATTACTTATTTTATTAGATTGTCACCTTGAGCTTTTCTTTTCTATTATTTCTAAGGCAAAGCTCGTAACGTGTCTTACAAGAAAAACTAGTATAAGAGGAGAGGATAAAGGAATGTAAAAGGCGAACCACATAGTAAAAGTGGAACCTTCATATGTTATACTCAATTCATTTAATGTCCTATAAATGAATTTTAATTAAAGGGGACAATAACTTTGAGTATTTGTTACAATTGATTATTGATATGCGTGTATAGTGAATATATGTATCTTGGATTGTACATAGGTGATTAGAGAATATCCAAAAATTTAGTCTGTTTTGAGGATATGTCATTTCATACCATAATCAATTGAATGAAGAGTGCAATTGCACCAAACATTTTTGCTTAACTGGCTATGTTATGGCATTAATTGTTGGTTGTCTTTCCTTTGAGATCAAATTTAGATTTTGAGGTATAAAGGAGGTAATAACCGTAGGTGGATGGATTGAGAATTTGGCAAAGTAACGCAAAATGCAAGGTTACACGTACACATTTGCATGTGGGGTATTAGTGAAAGAGCTTAATTCTTATTATAATTTAAGGTTTGTTATAATCAAAATTTTATTTTATACAAAATATTTAAATTAGTCACATTTGAATTCTTTTTAAGAAAATTATTACAACAGAAAAGGTTATATAATCAAAATATTAAGAAAAAACTTTGTTTTAGAAGATAGAGCAAAATATATAATGGTAATCTTTACTAGAGTCTTTCTCCATCGCATTTTTCTCATCTCCAAAAGTTAAATTCCAAATTTTGATAAAGAGGCCAAGGTTATTTCCCTTCGAACTTGTATTTAATAAAATGACTGATATAATATTGGTTTCATTATATTAGTTCCTTAAATCTGAATTATGTGATTAAGTTTCTTAACTTTTAATTCATTTAATCTTTCTCTACTATAAAATTAACTAAATTTATTTTTATTTCTATTATTATTTTCTGTGCAACTTTTCAAAACCCCAAAACTCCCATTTAATATTCAAAATCTTCACAAATAAAATTATTATTAAACTTTCTTGTAAACATTCTTCTACCCAAGACTATCTAATAACCTTAAGAAAAGTATACTTGAGGTTTCACTTACACTGAGACCAGTAAGAAAGCGTTTGAATTACACTGAAAAGAAAAGACAACCTTCTCATTATATTCTCTAGTGAATTATAGTTTAAAATGTAAAGTAAAATAAAATAAAATTGTAAACTTCATATAAAAAAGATTCGCCCTTTCTAGTGACTCCTTACAAAAAGGAAAAATGACTGGAAATTTGGAAGGCCAAAATTGAAACAAGAGATGGCGTTATGAATTAAATAAATTGTTTCATTCGACTAGTTTCTATGGTACAGCAGTCCAGATCTTTGGAGAAGGAACGCTCTCGTATGATACATATATGGTGAAAACATACCGAAAAAACTTCACCATTCTAAAACAATTCACATATTAACACATGAACCTCTCATCCAGAGTTGTATAGCTGCTGGGAGCATAACTTTATCTAACTATGATGGCAAACAAAGATACATGGTATGTTGAGAATGAATGCCCTAAATTAACCTTCGTCCTCAATTATTCTTGTCACAACTCCAACAGCAATTGTTCTTCCCATGGATCTTAGGGACACCCTTCCAAGAGCTTTACAACCAGAGAACTCTACCACACAGACCGACTTATGCAAAACCACCTAAAAATCAGATATAATAAAAGTCATTCCAAGTTTTGCGTATCCCAGGAATCATACATGAAAAAAAAAAGTGAAGATCATTGAAACAGAGTATTGCATTGATTTTTCACCTCAATTACTGCACTTTGCTTTGCAATGAGACAGCGAGGCGACTTTTTAGTCACCTTACCAGTCTTGGGATCAAGTACTGACACTATTCTTGAAACTCTAGCAGGTTCCTTCGCATGGTGTATATGAAACTCCAACTGCAGAGATTCAAAAAGAAAATTGAATTTTTCGCCAAGAATAAAGCGGAAAGTAAAGTGCAAGGAATGTCATTCGCATAGTACAAACCTGTGTGCCCACCAATATTGGACTAGCACCATCCAACACTAGCACTTTCAACTCCAAATGCTGAGCAGCTGCAACAGGAAAGTCGGGATGGCATAGTACATCTCCTGCCATCACCTGATTCCCGTCAACACCTTGCAATGTTACAGCTACATTATCTCCAGCTCTTGCGACAGTACAGGCATTGGAGTCACGCTCCAATGAGCGTACTGTTCCCACTACAGCTGAAGGCATAACTAAGACCTACATTTTTATAAAAGAAATACAGTTATAGGGGAAACAGATTCATGTCATGTAATAAAAGCTAAGAATAAAAGTTGAGCACTTTGAGACATTATTATCTCAATTTTCTAGCATAAAAATTCTAGGTAACATCCTTTGTAGCCTAAGCATTGTCTAACCAAACAGCCAGGGGGCAAATGGCCCGTTTATAAATAACTGTATAAAATGAGTTCATCAAGTAAACAGTTGTTTCATAAAAAATAGTAACACTTTAAAAGTTTCGAGTTTTAATTTATATACACTGTAAGCATAAAATATTTTTAGTCGAACATTCAATAAAAATCTACCATATCCCCTCATTATATTAATTTGTAGGATACTAATGTAGTAAAATGGTAAAATCTAATGGGAAGTTTGTACCAAAACATTTATACTAATACTGTATATAAATTAAATTACAAAGTTTTGGTCCTTCGAATTTTACCTAGTTCTTTTTCAACATCTTTATTTTATTCCCTACCAAGTATATACAATGAAAAGTCTGGGAATAAAATATTTAACTGATATTAATATACCTAGCAGAAACTCAGTTTCAGATCAGTAAATAATCTAATTAGGAGTGTTCCAAATTTAAATCTATCATTTGATTTTACATCAACAGCCATAACATTTCCCAATTGGTTACCTTTGATCCACTCCGAAGAGCTCCTGCTTCCAGTTTACCACAAGCAGATACCTGTCCAAGCATAGTTGATTTGATGACATCACATACTGGCATTAGTAGAGGTTTTGAAAATTCTCTAGTAGGAGCTTCGAGAGAGTCAATCGCATCTAACAGATAAGGTCCATCATACCTGTTCACAAGGAACACAACCATAATTATAATAGCATTATAAACTGCATACAATTCGAAACCAAAATGAAATTGACTTGCTAAAATGCAATCACACCAAATGCAATCCTAGATTGCCTGTATATAAAGACCGATTATATTGTAGCATAAAAGCTGCTAGGCTATCAGTGTTTCTTATTTTATATTAACTAGAGCAGTACCTTGTTAACAGTATGGGGCTATGGGCCCTATCCCATTGCACAGTTGCAGTGTGCCCTTTTTCACTAATATTTATTTACAATATTACCCATGTACCAGAAGTTTATATATAAACAAAATAAACCCATCATGAAAAGTAAAAATCACACTTTATCAAAGATGTACCAGTTTTTGAAACGGGTGTCGGAAGGGGATGCTTCCAAATTTTGATTTTCCATGGCACTCATGGGAATCCAAGATAGAGAAGATTCTTTGAAACCACATGAGTGCAGAAAACCTCCCAGCTGCTTCCTTATAAAATTAAATCGATCATTGGAGTACGCAACAGCATCCATCTTATTTACAGCAACTATGACCCGATCAACACCAAAACTTCTGATAAGTTGTGCATGCTCCCTTGTTTGCCCTTTGTTGCCATCCATACCAGCTTCAAATGAACCAAGTGAGGCATCTATAACAAGAATTGCAGCATCAGCTTGTGTTGCCCCAGAAATCATGTTTGGAACAAAATCTTTATGGCCAGGAGAGTCGAGCAAAACAACATGATATTTCTTGGTGTCAAAATAAGCAACAGCAACTGTCATAGTAATTCCCCTTTCTCTTTCTTCAGAACTTTCATCAAGTGCCCAAGCATAAGCAAAAGATCCCTTGCCCTGATTAACAAAACAAGGGGCAGAAATTGGCATGAATTCATACAAATCAAGAACTAAAAGTACAAAAAAAGACGGCGACAGTGAAAATACCTGTAACTTGGCCTCCTTTTCATTTTTGTGCATCTCTTTCTTGGAAATACGTCCCAATAGGTGCAGTAACCTACCAGATAGGGTTGATTTTCCAGAATCAACATGGCCAACCTACAATAGACAAACTAAAAAAGATTAGACTTTCATTCCTAGAACTATTTTTCTGGAGCAAATAAAAGAATTGCTGCCATTCACATACAATTGCAAGATTCAGCTGAGTCAGTGTATCTTCAGCTTGTTGAGGTAGCATCCATTTTTCTGGCTTATAAGAAACATGTGAACGAGGTTCCTTAGCATTAGTATGGCCTGAATTTCCAGATCTTACATCAACAGTCATGTTGAAATTGCTGGAAATACTTCCTTGTTTTCCATCTTTGATAGAAGAGAAACTATTCTTATCACTTTCCTTGACTTTTGACAGTGCAGACAAACTGCCTGACTTCTCTTTGCTTGATTGAATATCAATTGTACCATTTTTCAAAGACTTTATTTTATTAATATTTTCACCTTTGTCTTTTGGCAGAGATTCTGGCAAGCTGTTTGAAGTTTTACCACTTGTTTGCACATCAGTTGCTATATTTTTTGAAAGTTTGCTCTCAGCTGAACTATCCCGCCTGCTCTTTTGCATTAAGGATGATAAGTTGTCTGAACTTTCAGCATTTGATTGTACAGAATGATCATTTATCTCTCTGACACTTGATGAAAGTTTCGAACTTTTTTTGTTTGTAACTTTGTCTGAAAACATCATATAAATAAGATAGATTAATATTTATGTACATTAACTAGAATGTGAAGATAATAAATATGGAAAAACTGAATAGTTTGCAGTTTTTCCTAGAAATATTTCTTCATTTCTTGGTAACTTGGTAAGAGCTACAATGATAAAGATACTTACTGCTCGAAGAGAGATGGCAAAAACTGTTAAACATACAACAACTTTTTGGATTTGTGATGTTTTTATTTCTTTTTTATGACTCGAACCAAAAATTAAATGAAATAAGTTTATAAAAAAGTATATTATTTACTTTAAAAAAAAAGTGGTGAAAAAATATGATGAGAAGAATTCTCAATTTATTTGACCTTATTTACAAATTGACAACAGTATACAGACTACGATAATAAAAATACAAACTAACTCAGGCCTAAATCTGGAAACAATCTATATGAATCCCTCCATCTAAATCTCTTTATTTCGGCGGTTTCAATCTGATTCTCCTAATATTTAACAACTCATTTACACTGCAACACCACCCCCTTCAAGATCATTAATATGTCTCCAGTTCCCTCCTTGCATAATATTATGGATGCTCATCAAACTGTTCATTCCCTCTGTTAAATCATCAACTAATTTATGTTCTGAAATCCAATTGCGACATAGGACGTACACACCAACCCTTCACTTTTTCTTTAACAGTATTGATGGTCAACTTGTCACAATAGAGCTTTGCAAGACCTTCCAATTTGACTCTAAAACTATCTACAATCATTTTCAGCCAGAGCATTCAACATAATCCTTAAGCAATATTGCCTTGAATTCTGGTTCTGCTCATAATCATGTCACCACACTTTGCTTCTTCCTTCTCAACCGTACCATAAACAATTGAAGCTAAAGCCTAATCTAATCCCTCCACTACATTTTCAGACTTGAGCTAAAAATGTTGTTAAAAAATGTCAGAAACTTGGATATCCCTTTCTAATAATATTTCATTTTCTTTAAAAAAAAAGTAGAAAAAAATAATAATTTTATGAAAAATATAGAAGTGAACTGCAAAGAATTGATACGCATGAGTTTTTAGTTTGAAAATAACGGCAACTATCTCTCTTAACAAATAAACTCTTTTTCTCCAACTCGAGCTCTACTGCCAAATTAGGTTTTTAGGGCGAATTATACCTTTCAACCCCATTTTGGAAGAATGCAGACCAGTATAAACAACATCATCAGGGGATGGAACATTGAACTTGAAAGGATCTGCATATGAAAAAAATCATGGTGTTATAACTAGTATTTACAAAAGAATGAATAAGTAATTTGATCTTGTGCAAGGAGTTGCAACTTGCAAGAGCTAAATCATGACATGTTTTAATTCAAACTCTAAACTTCAACTGATTACATATGCCCTAATTATTATAGTATAACATTCATGACAAAATTTGGAAAAAATGGTTTGTACTTATCAAATGAAAATCCTGAATCAAAACTGGTTAACACCTATGTTTAAGTGCGGATGGATCTGAGTACTAAAATCTTTATGAATTTCATGAAATTCTCCCCGGACATTCTCAAGCTTGTAGGAGATACTGGCATCTGTCAGAAAACCATCACCCGGCTTTGGAAATAATACAACCTCTTTGGGAATCTGTTGTGGTAATGAATGAAAAAGAGACCTAGCCAACTTGGATACTCCAGGAGTTTTGCTTATGTCTTCAGCTGCACCAAAGACATTGTTCAATAGGTTATAGGTATGTATATTGAGGCCATTGTTGAAAGCCTAACACTAAGCAGCCAGATACATGTTCTCATATTGTTTGACTCTCATCCCTCCCCTCGTCTCCTTTATTAGATATGCAAAAAATTAGTCATTAGTTTCCTGGTAATTGTTCTGGTGTTGCTCCATTGAGGATTTCTTATCCTACTGACATGCCGTTTATTAGAAAAATTCTTATTATTTAACCTTACATCAAAAGATAATTGGCAAATTGCTAAAGAACCAGAAACACTGAGGATTTTTGTCCTTATTTTTCTGGAAAAAAAGGTGTGTATTCGCGAATTGGATGGCAACTTGGGATTGGAAAATTGAACAGTTATCTGCTTAGGCATTTCCTTTCAGTGGATCCTGTTGAATTTTGATGCATAGATCGTTTTATTTTCCCTTAAAAATATTATAAACTTGTTTTGCGAACTTTGTACCCTTGGGATCTAAACCAGACCTCATGCAATTGTAACTGCTCAGGATCTGTTTCCCCTTTTAGGAAAGGAAATCTACCAAAATATGTGATAAGTTCACAGGGAAATTGAATGAAAAATTCATTCCTAAAAATCTGCAGGGTATGGTGCTAGAATTGGGGGAGGAGGGGGTGGAAACTTCCATATAGAGAAAGCATTAATTTCTTTCACTATTATAAGTTCTGTAGTTGGTAGGAAAACCCTTAATATTAGCAGAGCCCATAAAACAGACCCTAGAAATCATCATTTTCATCCCTTGTTCTCTCAGCTTCAGTTAAAGTAAACCATTTAAATATGAACAATAGCATGAGACTATTCATTATACACACGACTAAGAATTAGAGATATATTTATTACAGTTTAGCCTCACCTAACCCAATTTTTTTATGTTCCAAATGCATCCTTTTGGCTTTAGAAATTCTTTGGTGGATTTCAGCAGTAAAATAACGGACTTGTTTTCCAAGCCTTTATATGAGCATTTTAACCATCCTCCTATTCAATGTAGGACATCTTAATACACATCCCTCACACTCAGGACAGGATATTTACAGTGAGGTTTGCAGGACTAAACATTTGTAGATGGTCCAATATCAATACTAAAAAGGCTGAGGAACTTGGTTTTTGAGGTGTCTAAGTTACTTATCAAATAGTATGGGATGCTAAATTAAGTGTCCCAATGTTTGGTTCTCCCCCATAATAGCTAGCTTTAGAAGGTAGTGATGCTTATTAATTGGTATTAGAACTTGTTGACACTGTCGAGACATTGATTCTTAGAAATTGTGTTATCATAGGGACTTGGGTATCAGCTTAGCTTTCTAGGTATAGAAGATAGAAATAAAATATCCCACAGATGTATATAATTTCACATATAAACTAATTGCTGATATTAATAAGATATAACAATTTAGAAACTTAACATTCCAGGATATTTTAAGTACCATCTTCCCATATCAAAACAGAAAAACAAAAGAATCTTATGTACCACACTAACCAAAACTAAGAATTAGGAAACTCCCCCCAATACCCTATGCCACAAATAGAAAGAGGCAGAGAGATTAATTTAGATTTCAGACCATGTAAAAGTGACGTCCTTGTCTTACAAAACACAAAGTAAAATCCCCAGCAAGAAACTAAATTATTCTTCATTAACTAAATTACCCATTTTGCTATTGTCGGAAGCTCCGATGTTAGGCAAGGGTCGACGTACAACACCACAAATATCACAAAATGTCATACTGTCCTCATTGTCATAAGTGCATATGGGGCATTGCCAAAGACCTGGCCTAATGGTCTCTTGCTTTGTATCAGGTCCTCCTGTTACAGCCGAAAAATTTAGGAGGTATATACAATAAAAGTAAATAAATAAACTTAGCAAATAGCAACATCCCCCAAATACCAACGTAGAAAAAAAATACTTGCTTAATATATTTTCTTACAAATGGAAGCTTGCCAAATTTCTTCAACCAACTAACTCAACTAACTACCTAATGTAACTACAAACACACATCTAATTTCACACAAATAATGCCTTATTTTCAATGGATGAACTACAAGGTACCCAACAAAACTTTCAGAGCGAACAAGTAACTGAGCTGGAAAAGAAACCTAAGATGTAAAAGGGTAAAGCCCATTTAATAAAAAAAATGACAACAACAAACTAAGCCTGGCAAGTAACTGAAAACATGTTCCAATTAATAACTACAATCTACTGACTTGCAAGAATTTGAAGTGCCCTCAATAAAATAAAAAAAATAGTAATACTGATGAAAGCAAGCGCATAACAGAAGGAAATGTTCACGCATCACTATGGGCAAGAAAAAAAAGTTGAAAACTAACTAACCAGAGTCTTCTGCATCGACAGAATCATAATCATAGTCGTCATAATCATCATCGTAGTAATAGTCGTCGTCCAAATCGAGTCCGTAATTGACTTTGCGAGGCATGGCGGCACTGAGCACAAAAAAAGTGCAAAATCTATGCGCAGAAAAGGAGAGTGTGAGGTTTCATTGAGTGGAAGAATGCAGATGAATGAATTGAATTGAGAAAGGAATTGGAATCGAGAAACGTTACCTTAGCGCAAAATGTTTGGGAGTGAAGAAGTGAATGCGTGTGGATCGTAGGAAGCGCGCAAGGGATCGATTGGGATTCCCTACTTCAGCACCTTCTTCTACCTCATTTCCTTTGTGACCTTTCACTTTTCACTCATACTATTATTTAATAAATAGGGTTTGGTTTGATGAATAATATTGTTAAATATATGATAAGATATAAGAAGATATGATTACGAATTATCTTCCACAACCGTTTTATCTTAATACAATCTCTTATTTTGTTAGTAATTTTTTTTATTTTTTATCTTAAGAAAAGTGTTGGATTAGAAAATATTATGGATAGGTTGCTTCTAATTTAAGGTTTTGACAGTATTAGCTTTTTTTTATAATGATTAATCTATATTTATGTTATGTTTAAAGAATAGATATCATATTGTGATATGTAATGCATATATAAGATTCATATGTAATTTGTATTTATATAATATTTGAATTTAAAATACATTATCAATTAAAATATTTGGAATTGAATAATTATTATTAAAAATATAAATATTTAAATAATAGTTACACTTTTAAAAACTTGTATACATTCTCATAGTACAAAAAGATACATAAATTAAAAAACTATATAATTTAGTTAAAATTGTATATCTTTATGACTTTATAATTTATAGAAATTACAAATTAAATTAAAATGATACAATTTTAAGTAAACATGTTCTATAAGGTAAAAAAATGGCCTCCTGCAAGTGTATTATGACAACAATATAGGATATCTGAAATTCATGATTAGGCACACACCTCCCAAATATTAAAATACGATCCATATAAATTTACTTATATTTTTTAAACTGAAATGTAACATAAAAAAATATCATCACACTCATATTTGTTAGACATAATTTCTTTACAAAACTTCACAAATTATAGTAAAATATATACCAAACTTGTGTCGGAGGACATTAATACTTTTCTTTCATTTTAACGTGTTGAAATATCATCACATAATTCATTTTTCAATTTGAGAGACTAACATAAAATCTGACATAAATTTAAGGATTAAAAAAATATTTTAGCCAAACAATTTAAAAACTGTTTTTTTTTTTACATTAGTGTTCTAATTATATACGTTATTATACCGTTAATTAACCACGGAAACAAGAATGGTAATGCAGATAATATTGAAGGATAAAAAATCATTTTTTTTAATTTAGAGGCTAAAAAATAATTTTGAATTTAAA
>Ga0123341_1001914_pt1 | contig 16453 bp, 10 predicted proteins | sample Turbeapinknodule_FD_89959 | JGI IMG/M metagenome (GOLD analysis project Ga0123341, IMG submission 89959) | Root nodule microbial communities of legume samples collected from Mexico - Turtle bean Mexico pink nodule | ecosystem: Host-associated > Plants > Roots > Nodule | place: Mexico: Nepantla...
CCATACCCATTGGACAAAGAATCTTTTTGGCCTCATAATTACGATTAGGTAGAGTATTTCCCTCTGGAAGCATATCCTTCAACAACTGAAGCAATTTCGTGAAGCTTTTATCAGTCCATCCATATATTGCCTTCAAATTCATCAATCTTAACACCGCCGACAACCGTGTGAAGTTAGTTGCTCCAGGATACAATGGAGTCTCTGCATCGCTTGACATACTTCCATATCCATGCGCTTCTACAAAAGACTGAGCTCCCACATCACGAATCATGTCCTCCAATCGATCATCATCTACAGTATCATGTACTGCATCATCCATGATGGACCCCACATATTCTTCAATTACAGAAACACGTTGTAAATTTAACAATTCACCATGTCATGTCCAAGTTTTATAAGATCGAAGAAACCCATCAAATAGCAGGTGCTCCCTCATTATCTTAACATCCAGTATTCTTCCATTCAAATAGTTAACGCACGGACACCTGATCTTTACTCTCCATCATGACCACTATTAATCGCATTACGTTGTGCAAATTGTATAAATTCTTTTAGTTCTCTTTCGTACTCATCACTTATGCGAAGAGAATTTATCCAATTTCGATCCATTATATTCTGAAATAGTCTTTCAGGTGTTTTCCAATTAGTGTTTTATCTCATGCGTTTACCGAGGATTAAACACCCATGGACTCAATACCAGCACGTATCAATTGTCGAGGGTGGAACACCCTCAGACTCAATACAAACACGATAGTTCTATTTTAAACTAACAACTAACATAATATAAATACAAATTATAATAAACACAAAATAATATAGATTTTAAAAAATAAAAAAATATAATACATAAAAAAAATTCATAACATTAAAGAAGAGATGAACATCTTGGCACGGCGGCAGCAGCGGACGAGGCGGTGGATGCGGAAGCAGCAACGGAGCACACCAGAAACCAAAGAAGAACTCACGAAGGCAATGCAACAGTAATTTGAGTGCAACAAACCAAACAAAGTAATATAAAGGAAAAAAAATTATATACATTTGTGAAGAAGAAAGAGAGCTCGAAGAAACTTACAGAGGCACGAAAGCAAAATCAATGAAGCTGCAAGAAGAGATGAAAAGTAAGCGCAAATGCGAGCAGGAGTGCAAACGCAAAACACAAAGTCGAGAAAGAAAATAAGAAAGAGTAAGTGGCGCGCTTATGAAATTAGGGTAAAAATGATATACGAATGCAACTATTACAAATAGCCGCATTTGTAAATCAAAGCGCTTGATTTACGAGTGTGGCTTTACCTATAGCCACACTTGTAAATCAAAGCGCTTGATTTACGAGTGCGGCTATTACAAATAGTCGCATTTGTAAATGAACTTAATTTCAAAAATTGCATTGTTTTTTTAAATACTACGTATATTCGTAAAGCCGCACTTAATAAACAATAGTTGTTTCTACATTTTGCGCTACTTCAAGTTATATAAGTCTATAAGCCTTAAGCTTAAAGAAATATCAAAATGTTAAACATTATAAGAAACCTTGTCGAAATGTATAGACACCCCTTATTGAAAATGTTTATTGTTAGAAGTCCTATAGAGACATAAGTTGTAACCATAAGACCTCTGTCATGATTATCTTTGATGAAGTGTTTCACAATTTCAATATTTGATCTTACCATGTGGTGCTAACTTATAAGTAATGCTCATTACTAACTTGTTATCAAAGTACAATTGCATAGATAAGTCAACCAATATTTTAAGGTCTTCTAGTATAATTTTTATGTAAAGTCTTTTTTCACACAATTTAAGGAAGGCCTCAAAATTAAAATTTTGCACTATAAGATACTTTATCTTGTTTCTTTTTGTTTCTCCGATTACTAGACTTTCTTCAAGAAACAAATGGTACCCCATGATAGATTTTTTGTCAATAAAAGAACTTGCAAAGTATGTATCAATATATATCTTCAAGGTCAAAGTATCTTCTTTTTTGAATAATAGTCCCTTTCTTGAGATTGACTTTTAATCTTGAAAATATTCTCAACTACTTGCACGTGTCTTTCTCTTGTATCACACATAAATTGTCTTACCGCACTAACTGCATTAGCAATGTCTAATACTGTGTGTGATAAATAATGAGTTTTCCCACCAATCTCTTATATTGGTCTTTTATACAAGAGATTTTTCTTCACTTATAATTTTATGATTTTATTCAATACAAACTTCTGAGGTTCTACATTCTACTTACCTTTAGGAAATTCAAGTACATATATTTTTTTTGGGAATCTCCATCTTACAATAAAAAACTTCTATTATAAGGAAATACTTAAGTTTTCTTAGACCTTTCATTTCAAACTAGGCCTCCAATTTTTCCCTTAAAATAATTTTTTTTGTTTTATCATTTCTTACAATAATCATATCATCCATATGGACCAACAATATAGTGAATTTACCTATAAAAGAGTGTTTTATGAATAAAGTATGATTTCCTTAACTTTGCTTGTTTCCTAAGGAAATCATTACTATTGTAAATCTCCCAAACCATGGTCTTGGAGATTACTTAATATAAGACATTCTTTAGAAGATACACCTTATTGCTTCCACAATGAATTTCAAATTCTAGAGGAATCTCCATCAACACTTCTTATTCTAAAGATTCATGAATAAAGAAATTCTTCACTACCAATTAGTGTAAACCAAAATATGTTTTCAAAGCAAGAAAAACTTGAATTGTATTGATCTTTGCTATTAGAGCAAATGTCTCCTCATGATGAATTCCATAACTTTGAGTGTATCCCTTTGTAACCAATTTGACTTTATATCATTCTATTATCCCATTTTCCTTATATTTCACTATAAGTTTTATTCTAATACATTCATTTCTTCTCTCATGACTTGTCCAATGTTTACTCTTCACGACTTCTTAGAACAAGGTAGAAATTTGTGGCATTAATAACAATAAAATTTTAGTGTTTATTAGAGAGATAGTTTGTACAAACATATTGAAAAATAAGATATTTAACACAATATTTTTCACACTTTTTCAATGCAATGGGTAAATTCTCAATAACATTGGCCTTCTCATTGTTATTGATAAATGCCATAATTTAGTGATATTTCATGCAAAAAGATAAAAACGTGTGGACTTTAATTGTTAATAGATTTATAATTCAACCTCTAATTTAAGAATTTGAATTTTTTTACATATTTTTGGATTATGAGATTTATTCTCAAGTTTGTGCTAATTTTAGGAATATAGGGGAAGATAGAGATAAAAGGGTAAAGGAGGAATGGACAAGTTAAAGACAAGGAGAAAAGACAAAGTTTGAGCATTGAAAACTCGTCCAAGTAAGATCATTCCAGAGGAAAACTTGCTCTCTGGAACAAACTTGCTCAAGTGAGTTCATTCCAGTGAAGTAGGATTTTTTCTCGTGAAGCTCACTTAAGCAAGCAATACCTTGCTTGAGCAAGATGTCACTTAACCTACATAAAATTAGGTTAAATAGAAGGTGTGAGGAAGAACCCTAGAGGACAGAGGGAGGATAATAGAGATAGAAAATCCTAGAGGAGACAACCGTCAAGGAGAAACACCTTAGATATTCTTTTCTTGCTTTTCATGCTTATATGTATAGGAAATTAGATAAATATATAGGAATATGAATATATACATATATATATATATATAAAATTTGTTATTTGAAGTAATGTGTATCTGTTTAAAATTTGTATCTAGTTGGGTTTGTTAAATGAGTTAAAAAAAATACCATAATAGACTATGGTTGTTGACGACAACTATAGTTTGTAGTGTCTCATAAACTACAATTTTGACAACGACCATAATCTATTATGAAACCAATTAAAAATTAATACATGTCCAAAAAAGAGTATAGACTACTGTTAATAAAAAATAACAGTAGTCTATATTTATCTTATAGAGTATAGTATAGATGACGTGTTTATAAATTACGGTTTCAAAACGGACTTTAAGAGTTACTGTTTAAGAGTTTTTTGCACTAGAGCAAACACATTTAATTTAACATTGAAACAGTACGCAAAGCAGAACCATGAATTTGTTGAGGCTCTTAAGTCCTCTTATGAATTTTGATTTCTTTGGGACACGACAAGACTTTTATCCTATCTTTGTCATTATTGATATAAGAATCAGATATGTTTTGCCATCCCCATCTAAATCAACAAACTCAAACCCTTAAATGCGTAGAGAATGTGTGGTTAGAATCTTAAATCAGCCATGTTAGGTCCTATTCATCATCCAACTACGAACAGATATACTCATATGTATACTTTACTTGCACTCTTGAGTCTTGATAAAGATATTAGACACTAGAGAACTAGAATTTGACATCTACACATGTTTTCGTGACATTTTTCAGCTTTAGAGGCTCTTTTTAGCTCCACGTGAAGGTTAGAGGGGTCCAATCGGAGAGCTTAAATGCCATCATCTCATTCGTGGCCCATGACAATCACTATGGTCATAATGATCAACTTTAGTCAGTGATATGTGAAAAAATAATGCATAGACATTAAAAATGACAACTGCATGCTAAATATTCTGATTATACTAGATTAAGTGAAGCATTAATCGGTTAATTTCCACCACAAACAAGGTTGCTCTACCAAACAAATTCGCAGGATAACATTATATTTTGCATATATATCTTCTCATTTTGCTTTTTCACTAATACATGGCTTATTGACCACAGTATCACATGGCTGCAACCTTGGCCAATGTCTTTGAATGGCACTATGAGAAACTTCATTAATTGATGAATGAAAAAGCTTCACATTGGTTGTATTCTAGAGGGAATGGAGCTACCTTCTTGGAGAAGTCCTTAATAATATACTCTATATACTTGCATTTGAGTCATGAATAACAACATTTCATTTGATTGAATCAAGCATTGATTTGAGTAGAATGTAAACATTGATTTGCTGGGGGATTCAGCAAGTTAAACTAATTTTAATCTGTGTATGGATAACTGGAATGGCAAAAGAAAGATGACTAACTAGATGGACCACTTTATTTATGAGGTAGTTTTAGAATTAAAAGCAGCCAGTTTCATTCCTTGGTGGCTTTGTTAAGTTGTCGCTTTTGCCAGTTGAATATTGCTGTAAGGACATTCTCTCAAATTGAGGTTGGAAAATTATCTGTTGGACACCGAAACTTTGTCTGATCGGAAGCTCCTGATTCGTATCACATTTTGTCTGTATTATGGGTATAAGCTCTTGTTATCACATTATTAAAAAGTGCTGTTGGCATGAACTTTTCATCCATTGCACAACAAAAAGTTGAAATGATAATAACATAATTGCCTATGATTACCCCCTCGTTGCATTTAAAGGTTGATTAGCTTTACAATCATTTTTTTTTTCTCTTTTTTGTTGGTTGGATGCAGTTATAAAGATACATCAGAAATTTCTTTTTCCCTTTTCTTTCACTTGTGGCCCTAGAAGGAATGATCTGATAAGTCATCCTTCTAAACAGCTATGGTTCTAAGGGATCAGATGCAGCAATGCATAAAAGCAAAAAGCAATGGAACAAGCAGTCGCTTTGATAGGAAGAGAGCCTTAATGAGGCGATTTCCATTGCTTTGACAATACGAGGTCGCCTTTCATATTCCATCTTTCTTCATATGAGATCAAATTCATGAATACAAAGCATCCAGTTTCATCTATATATTCTACCAGAAACTGCAAAAACTTCTGAAAGTGAACATAACAAAGCAAATGGAAGAATAAGCTGAAAATCAGCAAGAGGGAGACACAACACACTTCCCATTTGAGATGGGGCCTATGGACTATAAAAACTTATCTACTTTGCTACCATTATTGTTGGACAACAGATCTATCACACAAATTCAAGACGCATGATACATAATTGAACAAAGAGTAAACCCTCACTCTGGTCTCTTGTATTGTATACCTCAGTCATTTTAGTCTTCACCTTCATTTACTTTAGTCCCTAACTTCAGAAAATGTGATTCACATCCTTCATTTATTTTTATCGATTTTCAGGACTAAGTGAACAGCATTCTCAAAGTCAACGACTAAAGTAACGTTTAGTAAAGTTAAGAGACTAAAATGATTGATGCATACAAACTAAGTTAGGATTTACTCATTGATGAAACTCCAAAATAGACACACATGTATTCAAGCAGCTACTAAATGTACAAGAGTTGTGAAGGGTGTGGTGAGAGTGAGCGCTGAAGTGGGGGTGTGGCATAAGCATGTTGCTTATGTCTTGGACCAAAACTTCCATCCTTTGTTTCTATCTTAAAATCTGTCACCTGAGGGTAGGTGTCTGACCTGCGACGGATTTGTGTGTTGGAACTAGGTTTCTCATATGCCGTAAAGGCATCCCCAGCAACACCTACTGCTTTCTGGCTCTTGCAACCCAACAGTATGCTAGGACGCCGCCTCTGCATCTCTTTGATGACTTTTGGTTTAGCATTTGAGGAAACTAAGGATGTCCTAATTGGACTCCTTGTGGTTGCTGTTGACCTTTGATCATCGTAATCTGACATAGCTGAGTACTCTAAGGCACTGGCAGTGGCTACACTCCACTCTATGCTTGCCTCACTTGGTGCATAACAAGTTGTGGGGCTAGCACAGCTAGAAACAATATTGGATGTCGATCTAGCGAGGAGGGAGTTTGATTTTCCTGTGAGACTTTCAATCTCAAACAAGTCTGAACTTGCATCACTCTCAGCATCATTGTAGTTTCCACCAGAATTTGCGGAGAAGTCAGTTTCTTCAATTTTAGGAGCAGCTTCCCAAGATGTTTTTGCCAACCTTCTATCAAAGCTCAAGGACTTGCTCCTGCTATCCAATATTGGAGAGCCAAACACTTCCAATGAATTCCTTGGCTTCTCTACTTGAATTTGCATTTTGACCAGAGTATTTCCTGAGCTAGAAGTCACAGCTGAGAATGCTAAACTTTTCTCTCTGCTCAATCCCTGCCCCAACTTCTCTGGCCTTTGGAAATAGGCATCCTTGTTGATCAAGATTTCTGCTGCATGAGGCTTAGTCATTTTAACTAAATGATTAGCCTCTGGATCAGCATTGAAGATATTTCTTGAAGTTGCTTTTCCATTTTTGTTGAAGTTGATTTCACCTGCATGGTCACTAATATCAACAGAATTACTGTCAGAACAATAGCATTTGCAACCAAGACTAGACAGAAAACTCTTCCTCCGCAATTTGTTTTTCATGTTCTTGGAGGAATTCCTCACAGCACTCTGTAGCAGTGCACTTTGGCTGTTCAAACTTGACTCAGACCGAACACTTTGAGTTCCATACTGAACTTTGTTCTTTCTAGTTACTAGAGCTGTTTGTTCATCTTTCTGGGGCTGGTTCTTGTTTGCATCATTGTTAGCAACTGTTGGTGGGCTTTCCATATCTTCTCCATTGAAGTACTTTTCAGCTCCAAACACTCCAATTTCTCCATCATCTTCCTTCTTTGCTCCATGGTGAAGAGGCTCCTTTCTGTTGCTGGCAAGGCCATGGCCTGATTCAGCCAGGATCTCTTCTTTGTTGTTCAAGTATGAAGAGAAGGACGCATCACGTAGGTGGTAGTTGTTATTCTGAGAGTTGAAAGTTTGCAACTGATGGATATTGTTATTGGAAGTGGCTGCTAAGATAACCATAGCGAAAAGTATCAAAGCACTCACAGAAAAAGGCCCAACAGAACTTGTTTGCACAGAGGGTGATAGAAGAAAAGACACAAAAAGAACAAAATGAGATTGAGAAAAAAAACAGTGGTATAGACAAGGATACTAAAATACTTTGAAGTAAATGAACTAATAGTATGACAAGTTTTGAGTGCTAAAAGGCCGTAAGAATAATGAAAGGTAGCAAGGTTGAAGAGAAAACTTATTATGTGAAGGGAAGGCTAAAACTGAGGTCAGGAAAGGGATGCAGAAGAGAATTTAAAATGAATTGCTGAATAACTGCCTGGAACATTTAAGAGCAGCTCTATAAGTAGGCTAATGGAATATGCAAAATGTCAAATGGGTAGGGCCATGTGCTTGTGGCCTAATTGACACTTCATCAATGGTTTTAACACAGATGAAATTCTCTTCGAATTCTGATGGAAAACAAGTTATATTAACATTCTGCTAAACATGGATTAGCACATATTCTTTCATAAATATGGAGAAAGTTTAGCCGCCTGTGTTAACAATGGTATGTCAGTTATATTGGAAGACCCTATGATTTGTCTCCTTCCAGGTGATAGGGTGATAACTACTGAAGAGAAACATGTTTTTATCCACTTTGGTTCTATAATATATATGTAGTCCCATCATTTTAAAAGTATTGCCTTTTTTTTCGTTTTCACAAGTGGATCTGACCCAGTGTATAGTCTATTCTAGTTAAATACACCTTTAACTAAAACAATATTGAATAGTCAAACCAGTCACTGAGATTTATTTGTGACAAACACTCAGCAGAAAGGTCACCCCTTGATATGGCCTTAGGGATAATAGCAATACAAACTCTGCCAAATGCTTCAGATTTAATTGGTCATTTGTTAACTTAGAAATTGCTCCATCATTACAAAATTTAATAATGTATGATAATTCATAATTAGGTAATAGTGTAAAAAAACTCTTCCTAATTTTTGTATTTTAATTATATTCAAGGAGCTTATTGGTACTAGAATGCAGTTAATGTGACTGAACTGCTGTTTGTGATGGAAGGATGCTCTGCAGATCTTGATTTGGTTAAATTTTGGAAATGAGCACTGTTTATATCTCCTTACAAATCTTCTTAGTATCTTCAAAATATAAAATACATTTAATACTTATCAGAAAAAGAACTATGAAAGTACCAAGGAAGTACGAGAATTAAGAGGATGATGATGTTACATGAGTTATATCTTCCAATTTTATTTTTTTGTAATAATTTATAAATAAAATATTAACAAAAGAGAAAATAGGTTGGACACTGAAAGTGTAAAACTGTTTTACGATCAAACCAATCACCATGATAAATTTATTGATTTTTATAATAATAACTTTAAAAGTTAGATTAGTAGTAGTTTTTATTAGTTAATGATGAAAATTTTCTTATGTTATTTAAACTCGAATAAGAAGTATATGAATTTAGTATCTTGAAAGCATATAAAATATTCTGTATTTTCAACACAAGTCAAACATGAGAATGTTATAAAAGATTTAAGATTTATCAGGGATGAAACATAATAGGAGTGAAGTAATGAACTCCATCTGTGTCAAACATTAGAGTTTAATTTAATGTGAATTCATCTCTCTGCATTATGCATAGCATAGAAGAAATAGTTTTGAAAAAAGAAAACAAAAACAAGTGATGCCTTGGCCTTGGAGAATAAGCAAGCAGCAAAAACTTGTCCATTTGAATTAGAGATATGTTGTCCACACAAAATAGACAGTAAAAACAAAGCAAGCATATATTTCTTACCTGTGACAATAATTAGCCCACCATATCAATCATATATATATCCAAACCAGACAAATAATATTGACAAGATTTCACAATGCTATTATACACCACACTCTAAGCTTACACCAAACAAAGGATAGATAATAAATAGTTTGTGCGGACCCCTGTCATAGTGGCTTTGGCATAGACAACCAATGTCCCTTATGTACTGTGACGCTAAAATTGAACAAGTACTGCTTTAAATCTCTTATCTTAGCTTAAATTCTTACAACAATTTCTATACCAGAAAGAAAGTGAAGAAGAGAAGACAGAAAGTGTGACGTTTCAACAACAACAACAAAGTCTGCTATATGAATCAAATGGTAATATTCGACAGGGTTACAATTGCTTTTTAAGACCAAATAATGGTAAAAAACATTATTTAAGAATAAGATTACCAGAGGTGAATTTTCGTTAGATGGGTATCCGAAAACGATTCAAATAATAAAAAAAGAATTCTAAGAAAAAAGTAACATTATTTTATTTGGACCAATTATATAGCTGTCCTTTAATCAAGCTATCTAACTGGTTAATCATTCATCACTTAAATGATATTTTCGTTTTGTACAATAAGGACATTCTAGGATTAGACTTTGTGATATTTAGGATTAAACATGTCTTTTGTTAGCATATATTATAGGAAAAATCTTCTGCATATATTTCAAAAGTTCCTTTTTATTTGTCTTTTGCCATGTTTTCTTCTGCATAGCTGTAAGACTAACTCCTGGGTTAGTAACTAAAACCCTTGCCCAAAGTGGTAATCCAAGGATTCAAACTCCAAGAGTTTTTCTGCATAGCTGTAAGACCTTTTTCCAATATGACCAATTACTATCATGTTATGTTACTTAGCCCTTCTCTGGAACAAAATGTTACTTAAAATTCTCTTAAAAAAACTGTTCCAAAAACGTAGATTTCTTTTTAGAAAAAATAATTCTTCCGGTGACCTTAATTATTGGGCCAGAGCTTGGGCTCTTTCCTGCTCCATCTGATTTACCTGTTGTGTCCACATCCAACATCATAGCTTACCTCACGTTCAGGAATTTGGTTGCAATTAATTTCATACCAACCTTCCATGCTAGTTCTATTGTGTTGTGTAGCACAAACTTGCAAGCAAGCAGGACCCACTTGCACTAGCCTGGCTTGTCTTGGATTAACAGCACTGTACCATGTCTAGATTTGACTAGATTTGACATGTGAGTTATGCTGTCCACTTGGGTAAATATCGCTCTCTGAGATTATTAGAATTAGAACCAAGATGATGGTATTGGAATGTTTTAGAACAACCTCGGCTTGTCTTGTGGTTAATGCTAGTAGGGTTCTGATCCCATCACTGAGTTGGCATATTGGCATAAACTTCTATATTCTTTTATCTTTTAACTCCTATGGCAACATTTCTTACTGCCACCTAATTTCCACTTTTCTGCCATTTTGACTATGTCCATTTCTAAGAAAAGAGCAACAGAGACTGGGGCACCAGCAATGCTTAGTGGAGCTTGTCGCTCTCAAAATAAGATTTGTCAAAATTATATATACTACTTGGTCACCCTCTTCAAACTGTGGAAACGTTTCTATCGCTATCATGTTAGAGAAAAGGTGGAAGTAAAAATGTCAGTCACCATGTACAGTCCCCACCACTCCCCCTAAAACCAAAATTATGCTTATTTGTCAAAAGGGCTATAGTTTATAGGTTTCATTTTCTCTAATACTAAATGAATATGATTCAACATACACTGAATTTGTAAGGAAACTCAGACTTTTAATCATTGTAGAACACATCCTTATAAAAAGAAAGACTGACAAATTATTCCTGTGAATAAATTCTACACCGAAAATTAATCTTATTGCTTGACCAAAACTAACGAAAATACTTTTTAAGTTCAGTTAAGAAGCCAAAGACTATTGGAGATAATTTAGAAGAAAAAAAAAACAAATTCTCACCAAAAGAACTATAGGTATAAGCAATAATGGTTCTGTTAACATAATGACCGATTATTAACTACCGTATAAAAATCGGTGCTTTTTTTCGGACACAATTGAAGTTGAGGAAGTGAACAATTACATTTAGTCTACGTGGGGATTTTAGCAAGGAAGAACCATACACTAGTTGGTTACAAAAAGTAGAGGCTGCAACTTCAAATTCAGAGAAAATAAAACAACTATTCAGAAAAGTCGATCTTCACTTGACTTCTGGATGTAACATTGTATAACAAGAAAATTAAATTATGAGAGAAAAAATGCCTATAGCCATAAACCTTGAACTAAGTGACACGCTTGTGATGGTTGTTAAGCCGTGTATCCCTGTGCCACACTTGAGATGATTAGTTATGCCAAAATGCATGCAAAGCCACACCAACTCTGCAAAAATAGTATATTGAAAGGTAGTAGTGGCAGAACAAGGCCAAGCCTATCAACTTGTCTTCTGTGATTACTGTGTAGATGTGGCATTCGCAACCCAATACTGCTTCACAGCAATTAGTATCTTCTCAGGAACAAGGGGACCATCCTCATGGTCCACCATTTTAGTATCCCATTTCATTCCTTCGATTAATTTCTTTACCTTAATCAAGGCATCAACTTCATCACGGAATATTACAGCACCTTCTGGGCGTAAAATCCGGTCCATCTCAAGAAGAATGTCTTCTTCATTGCATCTGCATTTAGTTATCACACATCATGATTTGAGGTACATGAATGAACACGATTTGATAAATGGATACACAAGGACTTAAACCAAGTGGTTTTAACTAGTGATAGTTGTTAGTTAAATCCACGCACATTATAAGCTCCAAAAGTCATTCAGAAGGATTGTTTAGACATCCAAGACTCAGCTAAACAAAGCAACTGAAAAAGATGTTACAGCAACCTGTCTGGAATGGTAAAACCACTAGCAGATACTACATGGAGAGTAATAAAAAAGACCAACAAACCATGGGAGAATGAAGCTAATTCATCATGAACACTTTCAGTTATTCATACAACAGTCAAACCAAACTACACATAATAAAGGACAGGTGATAAAGTTTTCAACAAAACATGACCACTCTGCACTGCAACCCTAAGGAAAGTTGTTTAAGCTCATTGCCAAGAAATCATTTTGGTAAAAGCAAAGTTGTTTAAGCTCATTGCCAAGAAATCATTTTGGTAAAAGCTACAGCTATAATTGCAAGCTAAGCAAGGCAAAAAAAATATTACGAATTGGTATTGAATAAATTTAATGTTAAAAGAGAAATGGAATAGCCATATAACCAAAGGAATACTTACTTATCCTTGTATAGACTAAAGAGACCATGGCTATGAATGAGGTCATATGTCCTCGGGTATGTAGAAAACGCTTCACACCTGGACATAAATGCACACATAAATAAGGAAAAATATTTAAGCAAGAAGCTGATTCCGAAAAAATGTATAGCTAGTCACGTTACAATTCCATACAAGATAGAATAATTAGCAGAAGACATGACTATGTCAATTTATATTTCTGGAAGTTATAAACTTTATTTGAATAACGGTACCACATTAGGATAGTTACTACAAGTCTTTAAATCATAAGATATAGACATGTCATGAACAAATTAAGGAGGAAGTTAGAAAACCATACCAATCATGATAGATGCCAGTAAGTCCTCGCTCATATATGACACCCAGTGTACTTTTCTCAGCTATAGTAGGCACAACATTCATGACCCATAACTTGGCTGATTCAATAGCTGCAGCAAAACTACCCAATCCAGCATTCATATCCATAATGTTGCGATACCTTCCAGAATCCAGGAGTGGATTAATTTTCTTATAAGCATTTACATGCTTTTTCCACTTTTTGTTATCATCTTCGTATGCCTCAACCGAAACTCCAGGCACAGAGCCACCAGCAATTCTAGAGGGGATGGCATAAAGCCTTTCTGGAAATGGCTTAAGATGAGCAGAAACTTTAGGAGTTGGAGTAATGCAGACCTCCATTTTCTTATACCTGTAGCCACAAAACAAAGCCATTCCGAGTAAGTACACCACTTTCTGCCGAGCATAAGCGTTGGTCAAACTTTTAGGATATATAATATCCAGAGATACCCTTGTGAGAACTTAAAAAGGATTGTTTTGTTTAATATTTCATGATATATGAAATAATGATAAATTGGAATCATCAAACTTTTATCATAACTACATGTGCAAACATCAAAGACATAGCAACAGTAATTACATTACATATTTTGTTTCCATTGGCTCCTCCATAACCGTATGGACATGGTACTTGATTACTGAATTTCTTAACTTTTTATAACAGTTTTGTTTTCCTTTTCTTCCAGCTTTATGCACCTCTTGTATGCTTGTGTTTATGGTTAGTAGAAAGAAATATAAAGAATCCTAATAAAAGAATGTCAAAATATTCAAATTGTTCAAAACTAATTAAGGGGCATACCAGACATCATTAGCATCTGTCGACTCACAGAATTTAACACTAGAATCTTCTTGTCTGCTGCGACATGATTCGGAGTCTACAGTTTTTTGCCAAATGGCAATTTCAGATTTTTCAGACTTCTTCTCCCAGCAAAGGAGCTTAGCAACCTCTTCAATCTTTCTTTGTTCTTCTTCAAGATCCTCCAAAGTTCTCTGCCAGGATTTGTAGTTAACCTTCCAATTGATTGGAGGACCCGACAACACCCAATAACCACCAGGTCTTAGAACTCGGTCAACTTCCATCATATACATTCCATCTGCAAATAAAGGACGCAATATGCATTAGTAAATAGCTGTTATAACTTGTACAAGGCGCCAAATCTAAGAGCAAGCTAAGTAAGAATAAGCAAATAATCATCGTGCTTTCTTATTTACAGCAAGTACTTCACAGAGAAGATTATACTCAAAAATGTGGATATCTCACCATTTGCTCCCCAGGGAATCAAGCAGCGAGAGCAATGTGCCATGTCAAAAGCTGCAGATGGATAAGGCAATTTTATGGTTCCAAGAACACCAATGACAGCAGGTACACCTCTTTCAAGAGCAAACTGTACTTGGGCTTCATGAGAGTCCCTTGGTGCAAATGACATGGCAATAACATTTCGGCTCCAGAGATATGCACCCCAACTGGCAACCTGAGCAAAACAACCTTACATTAAGGACCCAAACATAAAACAAAGTACTCTTGTCATTAATCGAATTAACATGCAAAAGAATGGGAAAAAAAATTGGTATAGCCCTGAGGAATTTGCAATGAAAAACATACCCCACAACCAGTGTCCAGTGCTGTCCTGACTGTTCCATCCTTTATAGGTATCACAGAAGCAAGCTGATCAATATATTTGTCTGCACCTTGCGGAAACTGAGTTCCACCACCAGGAAATCTGAAAACATTTCCCTCATACTGGATCCAGTTCTGAATAGCCTTCTCAACTGTAAGACTCTTGTAAGGTGCATTTGCGTATGGAACATAATCACGGCTTTTTGGCCATGAAAATGGAGTAACATATCCCTTAGGTGCTGGGATCAAACAGTGCAACTTTTCTTCCTCAGGGGGACAATGCCTCTCACGATAATTCATATTTTCTCTTGGAAAAGTCATGGCACGCCGTTGATCTTGGCAAGGGGTATAATCGATGAAATGAGCACTGCAAGGTTCAAACACCTTTGGTTTTGACTCAAACTCATCAATTCTGCTGACTTCTCCACCATGGTGAGAGTCAAAACTCAAATCAGGGCGTATATTACAGTCTGAGCCTTTCTTAGTAATCTCCAATGCTATGCTATCTCCCTTTCCAAAACCACTTCTCTGCCATGCACCCAGCATATAGAAGAAACAGCACAGACCAACTACTATAAAGATCTGCACGGAGCTTCTAGTCCTGCCATCACCTGAACTTGGTTTTGCCATCTGAACCAGAGAAACACCAGTTTTCATTCCGAATTACATAAATAATAACTCATATGATTAACAATGTATGATCCAGGAAAAAAGTATTAAATCAAAGCAAAATAATTGTTTCAATAAATAATTGATAACAATTAGCAAGTTCCAATTGACGAAATTAAGTTCCAATTATGAATCGTATCACATTAATTTCAATCAACATTAGGAAGCAATTATTAGTCTGTAATATATTGTAAAAGTTGAGGGGATGCAGAAGGAACTTCAGATCTTATACAGCATGGAATCTGTGTTCCATCGGTAGCACGTCTCTCTTGCCAATAAGGAGTGATCGCGCATTTGTGCACTACCAACGACAATACAAACATTAAAAGAGAACAAAACAAAACCAAGCACGAAACATACTTATGAACTAAACCCACATATATACCAGGTGAATCGTATGGGATCCAGCTTTAGGTAAATGAGATGCAAGATACGAACGAAGACGACCCACGAAACCTTTCTAAAGATAATTTACTAGGTGCCCAACAACATGGAATTTTTTTTTTCATGTAGAAACAATATGGATATTAAGAAAACCAAACTTTGAAAACACCCAGAAGAAAAATAACCAAAAAAGTAGGAAAACAGAAGAAAGGAAGAAAATTGAAATGAGGGAAATATCTCACCAATCATAAGAAGCTGCGGGAGCAATGGCTACGAAGATCTGGAGCCTTCTTGAGAGGAATTAGTTGAGAGAGAGAGAGAGAGAGAATCTGAGAGGATTTTATAAATTTTCTGAAGAACCAAATGATGATTTTCCTTGCTGCATGGGCAGTGAGACGTGCCAATAAAAGTCTCTATTTTTTTTTTCTATCCAAATTCCAATCCGTTCACATGAACCAACAGCAGCGGAAAAGAAGAGAAAAGGAAAAGCTGAAAGAAAGTAAAAGGAAAAAAAAAAGGGAAATGGTAAAACGTAGTACTGTGCTATCAAATATACCAATTATATAGCGTCTCAGCAAATAAATGGCTCAATAAATGTGCGTGTGTTACGTTGTTTTTTTTTTCGTTCTGAAGGGGAGAGTAAATTTGATGTGACTGGTTTATTACTTTGAAATGTCATGTCTTCCTCCACACATTCCCTATTTC
>Ga0123341_1001915_pt1 | contig 16449 bp, 10 predicted proteins | sample Turbeapinknodule_FD_89959 | JGI IMG/M metagenome (GOLD analysis project Ga0123341, IMG submission 89959) | Root nodule microbial communities of legume samples collected from Mexico - Turtle bean Mexico pink nodule | ecosystem: Host-associated > Plants > Roots > Nodule | place: Mexico: Nepantla...
CTTTTTAATATACTTCTTTCAAAGTAGTAGTTCCAACAGCATTTGAAAGAATGCCATTTAAATTTTTTATTTAAATCAAACAATAAATTTATTTTTTACAAACGAATATACAATGTTATTCAAAATTGGAAATTAAATGAGGATAGTAAAAAAAAGATAACAGCATTTACACAATACAAATGAACTAAAAATAACAAACATTTTAATGTTTTGATTATATTGTGATAAGTGCAAAAAAACAATACATATACAGCAGGCTTTCTAAGGAATAAGAAATGATAAAAGAAAGAGCACAAGATATATAAAATACAAACTTGAGAAAATAAAAGAATTGGAGCTCACCACTGTGGAGTGTCTTGATAGCTACAATATGCAAGCAAACAATGGAAGAGGCAGCAGCGGCAATCTAAAAGGAGAAAACTAAAAATCACTCTCCATGCAGCGTCACATTCAAACTTGGACACTAACCACAGCTACGTCCATTATAAACGCTATCATATGAAACTATGGTATGTACCCAATAAAACCCTGTCCAACAGATTTTAAGATAACTGAGGAAAGCTATAGTAACAAAAAAGAACCAGATTGCACTCTTTGATTGCAAGCCTAGAACAATTCGAATTTCTTTTTCAGCATGTCTTGCTTCCATCTTGGCAACTTATAAAATGCTTCTTTTCCCATTCCAAATATAGTGTTGAACTCCTCCTCCGACAGATAGGTCTGACCAATAAAAATCAACAAAGAAAAATGTTATTTCAATCTACGCATAAAATTAATAAAATCAGTAGAAAGCGACTAACCTCTCTCCGTTTAAGATCAATTCCAGCCACATCAATACCAGATTTAGTCTTTAATTGTTCATAACTGAACGTCATTTGATTACCATTTGACTCCTCCACGTTTTCTTCTTTTGGTTCCATATCCTCATTGCTACCAGTTTCAGGGGCAGGTTCCTCTGTTGTTTCCTTGGCTTCTGCAACTTCTTCAACTTCAGAGGAATCACTTTTGGTTTCTGCAGCAAGAACTTGAAACAAACAAAGCAAGCATTTAATTCTATGGTTCCAAATAAGGGAAAGAAAAAACTTAAAATTTATTAAACTGGCATGGGCTATTTGTTCTCCTAAATCTGAATAAAGTTTTAAGATATTCCAAGAATGTAGTACAACAATGGGCATGTATGACAAACTTTACAATATATACTTTTAGTAGAAGAAAATAAGAAAAAAATGAAATAAGATTCTCCGCAAACTAAAATTAGATCATGCATAAATTAATTTTAACTTACAGAGAAAATTAGTTAATTTTGACTTAATATTTTTCCACCTAAAAGTGCTCGTAGAAAGTTCATCCAAACATGTCTACTGTACAACAACGTTTCCACTATTTGTAGTTTACTTGCACGTGGTAAAGAGAATTGCAGAATATATTATTATGATTAAATCATTAAACAAGAACATGATTAGAATTGAACAAAAGCATTTACATTAATTATTAAAAAGAAAAACACAAAAATCATAGTAGGATGTTTTAAAATATTCAACTTGGCAAACCCATTGAATTCAACATCATGTTTAGATAACAAAAACTACTTTTCTTACCAGTGGGGCTATTTTCAGTGAGAGGACTACTGCCAGCCACAGGAGAACCATCAGGTGATGTTTTCTTCTTTTCAGCGGTAAGAACTGATGAAAGAGCAGCCACTGCTGCTGCTCTTTGTGATCCTTGACCTTTTCCAGATCCCTTAGGTGGAGTTACAGGCTTTGTCCCAGATGATGAATTAAATGCAGAGTTCAAAGCAGCTAAAGCTTCTGCCCTTTGTCTTGGTCCTCCTTGGCTTAACCCATTCAATCTATCTTGTGTCTGCAAGAACACACAAGACTATCAAGTTCACTGCTGATGATTGACCAGACAAGATTACCAAAACAACAGAAAACGCAAAGAACACATATGATCCCCACTTGGGGTAACTTTTAATGAAGTAAACCCACTAATATATTGATTTAATCTCACTAATTCACTCGGAGCAAAAGGAATTCTAAAACTCCACCTGTTTAACTTCCATTTGCAAAACAAAGAGAATGCTAGAATTTAATATTCTCTACTTGTTATACTGAATTATCAAATAATCTACTTTTGGTTTAAAGATCATTGACTATAAGGGTACTCCATCGTCTATAAAAATAACCATACCATACTGGATGCTTTCTCAGATGATGATGAACTAAATGCATTAGATAAGGCAGCCAAAGCTTCAGCTCTTTGTCTTGGTCCCCCCAGACTTGACCCATTTGACTTATCCTATAACCAGAATCAGCCAAGTCATTTTAGACAGTAGAGGAACATACAGCATATTAATTAATGCCAACATCAAAATCAGCCATGATATTTATTGCTCTGACAAATTGCATCTACACAAGCTTATACAACCCATAACTTGGATAAACATATATATATTTATACAAAAAGAGCACAGGGCCGGGTGACATATAAGTAGTTGGAACTTTGCAAGTAAACATATTGCTTATTACTTAAGTTCATTTTTCAGTGGTTTTGATAAATATGACACAATAGTCTGTAAACTGGATTAATTTGCATGGTTCAAATTTTACCACAAAAAAATGAGAAGTTGAGCCATACCTCGGCAGCATGGCCAACCCCGAAGAGTAATGCCACCTTTTTCTGAAATGAGTTCCCCTGAACCTGCAGGGTAAATTTATTTGGTAAGTCTCTCTACCACCACATCACATATACAGCTCTAACTAACACTTCTTCATACATGGGAGCTGTACTATGTTATATTCAACACTTTGTGAACCCTATCCATAATAAAAATAATTTAACGGAATATCACTAAACTTGCTAGTCAACCAATAAATCTGATCTATTCTCAATAAACAAAGACATATAAAATGCATCTAAAGATAACGAGTGAAAATAACTAACTTTTCAAAAGAAAATACAAAACACATCAAACTGGAAAAGGGATATTTTTATGTTCAAGTACATACCACAGCTTTTGCATGATCCCATGAGAAGTATGTTGTGAAAAAGCAAGGTTCATTCCCTTCCGTTATTTTATATAGTGGTACATGTGGAGATAGTCCCTCCAGAGATGCAGCCATATCTATGTATTTCTGAAGGAAATATTTGAGTATGCATCAACCCTTTCAAGCAGAAGAAAATATACAAAAAAATAAAAGCCATAAGTTTTTAAGCATGTTACCTGGCCAACTTCAAAAGCATTTTGCTTTTCTTTTGGCTCCACAGAATTACCGATCCAAATAAACACTTCTGCATGTGTGTCAAGTACATGGATATCCTCTGGTAACAGGTCATCTTGAGAGAAGTTGTAAACCTCCTCTACCTGCAGGGTAGAATATAATAATAAAAAAAATAATTAGAATACATTCAGAACCTCCTTGCTTACCATATACAATTTTCATATAAATATGAAAAAATTATATTGAAGTTGCAGTAACAAAACTCACCTTGAACTTTGCTGGTGGACCCACAATGGAAAAACAGAAATGGTCAGTGTATCAGTCAATAAATATGCAACAACTGCATAATAATATTACATAATAAGTAACATGACAAAAAAACTTTACCTTTATTAAATGATATGGTGAACAAATGTGGATCTCTGACAACCTCGTTAACAACCTTCTTACTGGTGTAAGCTTGTTTTCCTCCTAGGGCAGACCAGAAAGCTGAGCTTTCTGTTCCTTCTTTAGCATGCTTTAAAGTAACTCCTGGCTGAATATGAACAGTTTTCTCGTAAGCAAATAATGTATATAGCAAACCTACTATTATTTTATCCTCATGATAAACAAACAACTTTGTTTGGATGGAGGTAAGAAATTCTGAGAGAAGGAAATAAAAGATGAGTATGGTGAAAAAAATAAATTGGTTGGATGCGTAGAAATAGTAAGTAAAGAAACAATGAAGTTTATGAGTCATGATGATACATTGACAACCAACTCTTCTTTTACGCCTGCATAACAATAAGGTAGTTGTTATGGTTTTAGTTCACAAACTACTTTTTTTTACTTTAGTTATTTTTGTTAAATCGTCCATCATGTTAATCTGATGCTTAAAAATAACTTATTAGAGTCCAAGAAAAACTAGGTTAGATGACTATTGAGAATTTTCAACAATAATAAATATTAAGGTTGAAGGAGATTAAAAAAAGGTAAATTATATTAAAGTTAAAAATGACTGATTTAATTTAACCAATTTTGAAAGAAGAGATTGAGACCAACACAAATAAATCTAATGTGTCAATAACCACAAGCAATATGGAAATAAATGAAATAATACAAAATCTTGAACATACGATACAGATTTTGAAGTTTTTTGGTCCTAGGTTTTCTCCCAAACCATTGGAAATAGAATAATCCGCTCATAGTAATGTGACTGTCACTAGAGGTGTCAAAAACGGCAGACCTACTTGATCGACCAAATAGAAATTAGTCTATATTGAAAATAGGTACCAAAGGGGCCAACAGGCCATTTTGACCTGCGGACTAAACTTTTAGCCCCAAAAAATTTTCTAGCCATTCCAATATGTTTACTTGTTTTCATTTTAACCCCTATAAAGATGCCATTTTTAACTTTGGTCCTTTACAAATATATCATTTCATGTCTTTGGTCCTTTATTCCTTTGTTTTGGTCCTTGATGACATCATATGTTGATATGGCACTTTTGGTGACATCATTACTGATGTGTCGATTTTGCTGATATTGGATTTTATGACATCATCAACATTAATTTTGAGATCTAGAATTACGGCAGGTACTATCTAAAAAAATTGTCCAGGCTAAAGTAAAATAAAAATAGTTAAGAACCAAAAACCAAAAGACCCCAATTTATCAAGGATAAAAAACATATAATTAGGCCTAGAATTTAAATTCAGGGAGATTTCTTCCTCACCCCCATACTTTCAAGAATGCCAAAAATATTCATTCAAGATTCTACAATCTAGAATACAAAGCAATCCAGAATACAAATTTTTGTATTTCAGATTGCACATTCCAGAATTAAAAAAAACATTTAGTAAAAAATATCAAATTGTAATTTGGGTGTTTATTAAAGTATGGGGGTGTATGAAGAAACACATGGAGGTGCACGAAGAAATCGTCCTATATTCAAGGACATCTCTATCCTTTAAAAGATTTTACTGTACAGCTATAGCTATTTCTTTAAAGAAGAAAAAGAAAACCAACATGAATCTAGCCACGATTTATGCCCTACATATCACAGCTACAATTTCAATTTCATCAATCAAAATAGTGATCTGAACTTCTAAATGAAGCTTTCTCAACTCATGATTCATAACTAGGAGCATATTGTGTCTCCGCACCACTCTATATAAAGAATGAGCATGGGGACTAAGTCTTCCAGTTCCAACATGTTCAACTAAAGGTAATGAGGAAAAGACGGATCTTTAGCAATTACCATAGACTCAAATGAGTTTAAATTGTACAAAAATGAGAATTGTTTAAGCTGTAAATTTTTGTGGAAGTGCTTCAATAATTTAAAATAAGATCAACAACCTAGATCCCAAGATCTTACCCTTAAAAATTCAGCAACCTTCGCTGCTAGCTGTTGCTGCTCAAAGGAACACTGATTTCCATGCCAAGTGAAAACTGTAGAGCCAGATTGCAGGACAAAACACTCGGTAGAATTCAATGATGACGGCACCTGTATAAGAATGACATAATTATGAAGGATCAGAAAAAAAGAAGCCCTAAAAATATACTTGATGGAGAGGCAAAAAGTAAAATATTTTCATGGGTACATACTGCATCAACTTGTACTGATTTATTGTTATGAATAGAAGTTCCAGAGATTCGAATAAATGCAATAGACTCTGCTGTATATGTCTCATCTTCTGCATCTTTGTCTGCTATTAATTTCTTGTATCCAGAGCTCAATCCTCCCTAAAATACGTGTATTTCATAAAATAATTAGTTTTTTTTTCTAAGCTATACTATATACTACTTAAACACCATATAGTTCTGGTCATGATACCTTAAGTACCACCATTGGTTGGAAAAGAGCAACAAATTGTGGTGGTTCTTTGCCTTCAAATATGCGTCCCTGAAAGAAAATAATGTGAGTTATACACGTTTTCCAAGCAACATCCTCAAATTGACAGTAGTATTTACGATACCTGTACAGGTCTACCCTTTAATGAGGTACACATTGTACTGGCCAACCGAGTAGCCGTTGTTTGGTCCTCCTAAATAGTAAATTTAACCAAAGGTCAAAGCATTAAATTTGAATTAACAGTAGGGAGGGATAAATAATTATGAAACAAATAATAGGTACTGAAAAACAATTAGTTTAATTGTACATAATGGTCAGTTATATCTTTAAGATGAAATCCCACAACTAATTGTATTGGGGAAATTGCCCAAATAAATCTCAAGTAGTTGATTAATAAGTGATTACTCAGTAGAGCGGTCAATTACCAGTATTCCAGCACTATTCCTTTCCCCAAGAAGAAGAATTAAACAATAGTTACCATATTTTTAATGGGTAGCAAAAACAACACTTCTGTGTAGATCCTACTACTAATTATAGCAACTTTCATAAGTTTATACTTCTGCGCTTTGATTAATTCCTGGGAGAAAGGTAGGTTAACCCAATAAAAACTCACTAGTCCCCTGCGGGTGGGGTAAATAGTAGAGTATAGTTTAACCAATTTTTTTTATTCAAGTTCAATAAAAAAAAACATGTTTGCCTATACATCCAAATTCTAGTTCAGTCCTAATTGTGTTCGCACTGAAAAGTGAATGTATCAAATTGAAATTACAATCCTCACAGTCACAATAAATCTAGATCTCAGTCCGAAGGACATCAATTACCTCGATGCTGTCTTTACCAAACCAACAGCACAAGAAGAAGTCTTCTTTCCTCTCTCCAGTGTGGTATGTGTACAGTACAATATAACAATCTCCACTGTAAAATTTACCAATCTCCTCCTTTGGCAATGCAGTCTTGGCATTTCCATTAATTCGCCATACCTAAAAATTTAAATAATATTACATGTTCAGGGGTGTAAATTTAATCAAGCCAAGGAAAGTTTATAAAGAAAATTATAACCCCACCTCTATCTTCCCACCTCCTTCAAGCAAAGGTGGAATTTCCTCATTTACAGGGGTACTTTTTGTCATTCCTTTGACACCCATACCTTGTTGCTTAAGCAGTGCTGACAGTACATCAAATAGCACACTTGTCAATATGGCTAGCTACACAAAATGGCAATTCAAAGTACAGGAGAGAAGAAATGATATTCACCTGCAACTTTTCCTCTTCCTTCCTCTGGATTGGTACTAGCAGATCCTGATGGCCAAGAATCAAAGTTGGACTTAAATGAATGTGTCTCATAACCTTGAATAATCCTGGTTATCCTAGTAGATTTTGGCCTATTTTGGCTTGCAACAAACTCCTGCAGATATTCATAAATTAATGATCCACTTTTAACTAACAAATGAATGGATTCTGTACGAACTACATTCTAGAATCTACAAGGGCATTACCTCAACAGCTTGGCAGGCTGCTTTTCGTTCTTCAACTTGTGTTACACGGCCAACCCAGGTAAATATCTCAGCACCACAGTCCAATAAATAGCATTTGTTGTTTTCCAACAATGATTTAGACAGTTCACCTTCCACGGGCTTAACCTCACCATTGGCAATAATACTGGAAGGAGAGTGCATATGAAGTTATTCCTTATTTTAGTTATCAGAATGAAGCATTGTCAATAATCAGAATGCTAATCAACACATGTTACCATTTCTTCCAGGTCAAAAAAACTTAAATGCCTAATGCACACATATAGAGCAAATGAAGCATAAACTTCATATGAATTTATATAGATAAAATTACTATCCAAGCACTTGGGCTCTCTGTAACACTAAATCCTATCATAACACCATCCCTAAAAGCCAACATATTGGTGGTTCACTCTACTGTACTTCACCATGTTACACTTCATTCAACTTACTCGTTAGTCAAAACCCTCCAAAGTAGCCCTCTAAGACCCTAACAACTAGCTCTAATATTGATTAAATGAGCGCACTGAAGAACTTACATATTCTATTGAATCTCTAATACTACTTAATGTGCGAATTAGACACCCATAATACCCAAGTCACTATCATTAAATATTTTAACTAATATGATTATAATATTTTGATGAGCACTTAACACTTAAATACTCTACTTAGTCTTTCATACTACTTAATGTGGGATTTATACACCCTATAATTCCCAAGTCCCCATGATTAAAAACTTTAAGAAGTATGATGATAATGTTATTTAACAAAAAAAAAATGCTGTCCTTATTATAATTCAATAAGCAGCAACAGAAAGGCATATTCATGCATCAGATGGAATTATAAGAAGTAAAAAGTCCATGATTTCAAACAACATCTCATTTAACACAAAATACACAAATTGAGCATAAAACCTATGCATTGACCAAAAAATGGAATTGGACTCTATATCAGCCAATTGTCAATAAATATATCTACAGCAAAACACTTTTCATATCATCTATAAAACTCTTATCTGATTTTCTGCTTCCCTTCTTAATAACAGTATCATCTTCTGCATTAGGTTTCTATTGGTCTTCTCGTAACATAGACAAAACAAGAGTGTGTTGTATCTTATCTTCTTTTACAAAAATAAGATAATATAGCAATTAATTATAAATTCTAATTGTCTTTGATATTAATAGCATATCAGATGATTTACTGATTTAAAAAATAATAATATAGTAGCTGAAAATTCATTTGTTTTGATGGTATAATTTTGTCTTCGTTACAAAAATGGCCAAATACAGTCTATAGTTGTATAGCCTTCTCAAAACAGATGCATGGAGTGGAGGAAGGGTAATAGGAGCTTGAGGAGTACAAAACCAACATACCTATAAAGCTGAGCAGGAATTGACTCTGGAATAATATCATCCTCACTGATTACCTTCTTCCCAATGGGAGCAAAACCACCAAAGAGGACCCAAAACTCACCTGAGTCGGACTCCGTGTCTAACTTGCCATCATCTGAAAAGTAGGGTAGTTTTTATTAAGTAAAAAACTAAATGAAGTGCATTTGATGAACAGAATTACTGAATTATATAATAGGAAATTTCCCATACCAACAATTGCAACATCACATTTCCCTTTATGATATTTTTCTTTAAGTAATTGTATAATTTCCAAAGCTTTGGCTCTTTCCTGAATATTGGAATTTGCACCATTGAACTGGTATATCTTACTTTCAGTGTCGACTATGAATACATCATCATGGTTCAACGAAGACCTTGCAAAAGGGATCTATCAAAAAGCAAAATGTCAAACTGCATGTTCTCCAAAATTAAGTTAACGAAAAGAGAACAATATACCTGTCTCAATCTAACAACTCTTTTCCCTCTGCATACATACAAACGTGTTTCAAACTCCTCTTCCTCGGGTTTACTAAACCCAGATGCAATTCCACCCGCTAATGGTATTATACATGGTTTAAAGTATGACAAAAACTTGTCAGATTCATGTCCTTGGATTTCCCTGTGCTGCACTGCACGCCCTCCAAGAGCAGCATCAAGTTCAATAGTTTTAATGGCTGCAGTTCCAGCCTCATCCTACAAGTAAAATCAGTGTCAGTCAAGACTATTATTTTGTCAAAAAGATATTTATTGGTTTATGGATTCTAAACAGCTGTAAACCATGTTCAAAATAATTCCATCTAAATATTTTAAAAACAAGACAGTAAGAAAACCTTGAAATAGTTCATTTTCAAAAAAGCACAACTCTACAAGCTTCAGCATTCTACTCACCTCTTCATTTAAGGAAGGACAAAAAGTAATGTAAGATAAATTTGGCAAGAATCAGGATGGAGAAGGAAGAGGGTGAAAGTCCAAATTTACCTGACTTGTATCTTTTCCAATCCAGAAATGTAAATCATAAAAATAAGCACCACCTTTGCCTTGAGTTGTCTGCAAATGCACATAGAATGATTGCTCAAATATAAATGAAAGTAAAAGATTACAACCTATATTTCACACTTAATGAAATTATGTCAATCATTTGAAATTGTTATTTCAAAGAGGAGACATTGTGCTGTTTTCCTTATACAGCATGTATATTGTATCAAATCTAACCCCCTGTAGATTATTATCTACTTCAATCTTTAGAAAATGAAGTGAGTAATTTACAGCATTGCACAAAGGGTTAAAAAAGATTAACTATCTCCAAAATATCCAGCCTTATCACCAAACTGCAACACCACATACACTTGCAAACATATGAATGCATCCACGATAAAATTGGATACAGTACACACCTGCAAGATGATGTAAGAATCTCCCATGTAGAATTTCCCATGATCAGATTTGGGCAATGGAACTGGCTGGAAATTCTCAATCCTCCATATTTCAGTTCCTCTACAGAATGTCAAGTTTCAAACTCTAAAAGCATAAAGTATATTCAATATGTAAAATATAACATGAATGCTAGACATAAAATTATTCACGTCTAAACCCAACAGCTCATTCAGGGTAAAGAGTTCATGACATGGAACAACAGACTCTATAACCTTGTGGTCTAGAGTCTAATTTTTGCTGTCCATGATTCTTATTGATAAAAGTTAATTTCAACACAATGAAGCTTCATGTTGACATAAAGCCATTTTACACACCTTCGTCTGATAGATCAAGCCTAGGTTAATGTTAGTGAATCAGTCGTGTTTACAGCTGAAGATGGTTACTTTATTCTCTCTTATATTTACTTTTCAACTTTACTTTAGTAATGAAGAAAATTTAAAATATATATATTTAGTTTATAAATCAAACCCTTTACTAAAAGGATACACTCTTTGACCAACTCCCTGAAATGCAGGATCCAAAACTTTTGCTGAGCTAGACATGGCTCAAGTTCCTATGTGTGCAAATGCCAAGGTATAATCCACTGCATGAAGAAACCAATGTTAAGAAAAAATAAGAATGCGAAAATCATTCATCACTATGCACATAAAGCAGTTGCATTTAAATCATTCCAAAAGCCATGATGAAATAAAAATTTAGATGGAATACAATATCCAAACATCCACTAAATGTGGCCTCCTTTCATATTCTCCAATACCCATAGGCATTATGGAAGTTTCATGTCAGCATCTAATTTTAAAAATAATATCACAGTATTATGACAAGTGCATTCAAACATGGATTTAGGCTAGAGATTGGAACCTAGGGAGAAATTCGATGGATATCGGTTCATTAGGTAAAAGCACATACAAATCCCTCCCACTTCTACAAGCAGAAAAGGGGGAACATATGTTGAGATCAACAACAGATATACATTCAGGTTCAAACCAAACTTTGAGATTTTAAAAGTAAACTGAACTACAAACATATATTCAATGAAAAGTAAGCAGAGAGATGCTAGAATTAAAAACATATAGAACAGGATGTTAGAATAGGTATTAAATAGGCTCAAAATATTTTTGCAAATGATATTGAGCGCCTTTCCGACTAACCTTGCCTCTCTTAAACAAACAAATCATACATGATGTTTTAAATGAGTGAAGCTCAATCCGCTCTTGAAGAATTAAAGATGTTTTAGGAGGTTGAGTAGTTAGAGGGAATCGAGAAGAAGCTGGACAAATTCTATATGGTGATGATCCTTTGTGCCATACATCAAGACTTTAAATATGTTAGAGATCAATTTTTAACAGGTCACGAAGTCCCATCCCATAGATAGATTGACAACACAACTCCTTCGGGTTCCAACACTTCAAAGCAAGAATGTGCAGAATCTACTACCATGGTTTCCGCACGTGGAAGAGAAGAACGCAATGCTAAAGGAGGACATGATTATAGGGAACTTCCTCAATGCACATGCTATAAGAGAATGGGTAACGTTCAAGAGAACTGTTTCTTTGCATAACTTTATTGATGAGACAACAAATTTCTCTAAAGCTGAAGCTGCTTAGCTCAAATCCTTTGATGAAGAATACCAAGAAATCTGATAGGTTGAAATCTCATAACTTAGCAAAATCATCTGCAAATCTCAGGTTGTCAACAACTTCCATCTCACAATTCGTGGAAAGTCAAAGCCCATGGATAATTGACTTAGGTGTTTCTTGTCACATTTATGGTAATACCTCTTTGTTCTCATCCCTTTCTTTTCCAAAAAATCATCATTTCATAACTTTAGTCAATGGTTCTAAGTTTTCCGCGACTCCTAGTAATGATGATTCAGCTTGGCCTATTGCCATCTGGAAAGGTACTTGTTCTACTCGTAACCACATCCCATTTATAATTTTCTTAGCTACCACAAGTTGTCTCCTTCCTATTGTTCTTTTATATCCTCTGCAACTTCTATTACTATTCCCAAAAATGTAAATGAAACACTAGATTATTCTGGATGGCAACAAGCCATGATTGCAAAGATGCAGGCTCTTGACCATAATAGCACAGGAAAGTTAGTTCCCCTTCCACCTGGGAAGAAGACAATTGAATGTTGATGGGTTTGTGCCATTAATGTTGGCCCCAATGATGAAGTTGATCATCTCAAAGCACAATTAGTTGCTAAATGATACACTCAAATCTATGACCTTGATTATAGTGATATTTTTTTCTCCAATGGTCAAAATGACTAATGTTCGTCTTTTCATTCCATTGGTAGCTAGCTATTCGTAATTGGCTACTTCATCAACTGCATATTAAAATGCTTTTTTTCATGGAAATCTATAAGAAGTTTGCATGGAGCAACCTCCAGGGTTTGTTGATTAGGGGGAGTTTGGTTTGGTTTTTAAATTGCGCCACTCTCTTAATGGTCTTAAGCAATCACCACATGTTTGGTTTGGAAAATTTAGCCTCGTTGTTCAAACCTTAGGGCTAAAACACAGCAAAGCAGATCATTAAATATTTTACTGTCATACCTCCTCTGGAAAATGTGTTCACTTAATAATGTGTGTTAATGATATAGTCATTAGAAAGAATGATGCTGCTAGAATATCTTAGCTAAAGGAACACTTGTGTAAACATAAAGATCTTGGAAGCTTCAAATACTTCTTGAGTATTGAAGGTGTTGTAATCTTGGAGGAAATATGCTCTAAATTTCCTAAAAGAGACAAGTGTGATTGACTGTAGAACAGTGGATGGTCATATTAATTGTGATGTCAATTAAGCAGAATCCCCTACTGACAAACGCTCTACTACAGGATATTGAGTCAAAAAAACAAAACAAGCAACAAAAGTTATTGATATAGGATAAAAAAATAACACCACCTTCACATAAGTCTGCGGTAATGCATGTTTTTAATGTCAAAAGTTCTCTAACTAAAACTGGTCTACAAGAAATGTTTCAAATTTGTTTAAGCAACAATTTTCTCTTGTTATTGCCATAATACATACTTACAAACACATAAAGACACACGTTTTATAAGTTAGGATAAACAAACTTATATTCATTCTTTATGGATTGGAGTCAACCTAGTTTTTTAGTTGACAAAAACTGAAAATGGTAGACAAAAGAGATTTTTTCGTCTTCACGGTGCACAAGTTTTATAACACAAGAAAGCAAAATAATAACATGCAAGGCAAGAAGCATCACTCTAAAATGTAAACAATTTTCTAGCAATTGGATTGCATTACTCAGGAAGATTTTTAACTGTTTTCCAGTTAAGATCACAGTTTGCAATTACAGTGACCTAAATAATGTCATTTTCAATTTTTCATGATATCATAAGTCCAAAGTACCTTCCATGACAAGGTTTTCCCAATCGTCATATTCAGTAACATTATGTCTTGTCAATTTTCTCAAACAATGTTTGAGATGGAAAAAATAAATAAAAAAAATTAATTCATCTTTATCTTAGAAAAAAAAAATCTCATTGGTGTCTTATTTAAGCATCCATGTTTAAATCGCTATCTCTGCAAACCGCAAAGATTTCAGCAAATCTTTTCTCTATTACAGATTGCTCCACCATAAAACTTATCTGAAATAAAATCAAATCAATAATAGCCAACTCGGCAAAGCATTCCAAATTTTACAAAAGCAGGGAACCTATATAAGATTACACCCACCACAGCTATGTAATTGCAGAACCGTGGAACTTTGGGCACATACTTGATACGTCTTAAAGGATCAACACTAATTTAAAAAGAGAAAACGAAGGATTTTAAACTTAGAAACTCCAATTACGTTAGACTCGAATACTAAGATGTACCAGCACTGTTAATCTAATATTCATTACGTTTTTCATTTCTCCTCTCAAATTAAAAGCAAACAGAAAAAATAAAAACACGCGAATAGTCCAAAGCTTCGAAACACAACCAAAATCGAAAATCACAACAGAAAATAAAACACAACAACGACGAAAATTCAAATACCGATCCAAAACCAAAAGAAAAAACAGAACACGACGGAGACAAATACACACAGATCACCACACACGAAACTCAATAAAATTATAAAACAAAGAGCGAAAACATGGAATCCGATAACACAACAGCGACGACGAAGAAATAGTAAGATCAGCTAATACAGGCAGCGTAAGAGAGGAAGGCAAAACTGAATTTAGCGAAGCGAAATTCAATTGACGCATATACCTGAGATCTCAACGGCGATGATGAGGTTGAGAGAAAGAAAGAGAGAGTAATAGAGTTGGAAAAGAAGGTGAATTATTGGTGTTTCAGAGCGCGGTCTTTCTCTCTCTAACTTTTGAGGCTTTTGAGATTTGCAATTCAGAGAGAAAGAGAAGGAGTTGCAGGGAAAGAAGAAAAGAAAAAAAGTGCGTCGTGTGTGGATGAATTATGACAACGATGATGATGGAAAAAGGGCGGTGAGATGAACAGAATGGGAAAGGAGAAAAAAAATAAATAAACAAAACAATAACAGAGAGAGAGAAAAAGAGAAAGAGAAGGGTTATTGTTATTGTTGTTGTTATTTGTTAAGACAAAAATTAAGGCCATGGTACGTTTACAGTGCCACCGTCCATGTTTCTTTCCTTTTTCTCTTTTCTTTTCCGTAACAAATTAATTAATTTTTTATTTATTTTTTATGTTTTCTTTCATTTCTGTTACTACCAAGATTTGCTTATTCCATTGCGCCTTAATTTGTTGTAATGGATAAATCAAAACGTGCACACTAAATTTAGGGTTAGAAGATAAATAAAGGGGAAAAAAAATAAAACAAGAGTAACCGTTGTAATATTTTTTATTGTTTTCATGAAATTATGATTAAAAAAATTATTAATTTTGATATGTTTTTTCTTTCACCAAAACTGATAATTTCTAACAAATTTCAATGAATAATAAAGATATATAATTAAGTAGAATAAATAAAATAAAGATGAGAGTTTCCTCTGAATGGTTTTGCAGTGAGAAGTTACATCAAAAGTTTAGTATGTTTGTTTGTGAGTTAGAAAGCATATCCAATTTGCAAATAAAGACATGAGAGTTCTGAAAGGTCAAATGGTCCAACCTTATGCTATTGAACTCTTGTGAATAGGTGGCACAGTGATACATTTTAATATGAAAAATGTTAGTTTAACAATTACATATTAAAAATTATTAGTTTATAATTGTAATTTTAAAATTATTTATCTTTTAATTGTAAATTAATATAGATTGTTATGATTGTATTAATATACGGATCCGATTCACTTAAATTTATTAAAATGTAGACTACCCTAACTAAACTTAACTAAAAAAATATTTAAATTACATTTTTTAATTTAATCTTAGTCCGTTTTCAGGTTTTTCGAACTTACACATTTTAATAGTCGTGATTGTTTTATTGATCCGACTTTAACAAAATTAAATGACTTTAATACGTTTATCATATTCAAATCTTCTAATATATTATTACAAAAATAATATTTGATTATGTGATATCATAAATCGTGTCTGAATAATTTCTAGACTCTGTAAAGTCGATATAGAAACAATTTTAAATAATAATAAATATTTAATATGATAATTTTATTATTTTTTTCTTATGTTATTATAATAATTAAAATGATAGAAATTGACCTTAAATATAAGCATAGTGTTATTTAGGATTTGAGCATAATTGAATAAGAATGAAGAAAAAAAAAGGTAGGAGTCGGCAACACGAAAAATAAAAAATGAATTAAGGTACGTCAATTAATGCGTATTTGGTTGACTAAAGAGTGGTTAATTATATGGTGAATGTACTAAAATTCAGAACATTCATTAATAGCAATGAACCAACCCAAATCCTCTCAAATGTGTTCAATCAATAATGAAAACGAAAGATTGAATAAATGGTCAAAGGCACCAAAGGTCTACAATTAATATTATCTTTTTTATTTAATACCATAAGTGGTTTAATACAATTAACTTTTTTATTCTTCATTCCAACTCTTATTCTCTTTCTCAATAACTTGTGTTTTCACTTTTTTTCTTTTATTAC
>Ga0123341_1001917_pt1 | contig 16433 bp, 6 predicted proteins | sample Turbeapinknodule_FD_89959 | JGI IMG/M metagenome (GOLD analysis project Ga0123341, IMG submission 89959) | Root nodule microbial communities of legume samples collected from Mexico - Turtle bean Mexico pink nodule | ecosystem: Host-associated > Plants > Roots > Nodule | place: Mexico: Nepantla...
AATGTTGATTTTACATACGGATTTTGATCCGTATGTAAAAATCCGTATGTAATGTTGATTTTACATACGGATTTTGATCCGTATGTAATAATCTGTATGTAATTCGCGTTTTTCTTGTAGTGAAACCCAAACATTATCATGTCATATGTAATATGTTTCACCCATTTAGTAGTATATTACAAAATAATCATGAATGAGACAAAAGCTGACCAAAAATGAATTTTTTTTATTCCACATTCTGAAAGGAAAGTTTTTGTAAAGTATGTGTAAATAAAATAAGAAAAATGTAAAACTAAATGAAATAAAAGAAAATGTAAGTATAGAAAAAATGTAAAGTTGAGATTAATTGATTCTATTATGTCACTCTTGGCCTAAGATTTCATTATGATGTCTAACATGAAGTCATATATATGATTAGTGTGTGAGTAGATATGTTTGGAAACCTGATTTATTCCTTTGGTCATAGGTTGAAAAAGTTGAGCATATTATAGATGGAATGTGTTGTGAATGCAATAACTAGTAATGGAAGGTTGGGTTATGGTCCCCTCTTCCTTTTCTCTAAAAGAGATAAACTACAAATGAGGATTGATGTAGATGCATGCTCTCTTCCTCGCTAAGTATTAATCATCTTTCGTTTTCTAATGTCCATTGTTTTAGCTCTATCCATTGTTTTATCTTTAACTTTCAGCATCTGTAACATCTTTTTGTTCATTTCTGTAGGGACAGGATACGTTGCAATTGATTTATTACCTACACTTTCCTCCCTAATTATCACTTTCTTAACCCATCAAATTATCAAACCCCTGCTTATTTCTAACTCATTGCTATACCATCTTCATCTGCAAGATATTTTTTAAAACATTGTTATAAAATATACTTCCAATTATTTTATTTTTATATATATTATTGATAATTTTAATTTTAATAATTAAATTATTCGCTTTTTAAAATAATATTGAGTTCATTGAAGAAGGAAGTAAATGAAAACCAATTAAATTAAATTGTTTGAGAACAAATTCGACGTAATAATTAGAGTGTTATCAAATAGCTATGCTGAAAACTAGTAAAAGTTTGAGAAAGGTATATTTGACTTACCATATTTTAAATTATAGTATGCCAATTGGGTGAGAGCGATAGAGAGAAAATTCAAGTGCAGTATAAGATCGTACTCAAAAATAAAAATTAATTTATTCATAGCGAATTTGTTTGGCTTAACAATGATTGTAAATTAAATAAAACATAAATTAAAAAAGAAATAGATTAAAAGATTTGACATTGAAAAGGATTGAACAAAAATTGATGATGGTGAAATTAATAAATTTTTTTATTAATAAGAAAAAATAAATAAATATGAACACAACCTTTATATAAAATAGAAAAATAAAAAAGAGTTAAAGTCGCACACCCCTATCTAACTCAAACACCCAACAACAACAAAAAAACAACCTGCTATGCATAAATACCAATTTATTGTTAATCTTTTTCCTCTTGTAATTCCACCAACAGATTGTCTTTGAGTTTTAGCCGCTACTCTTCCTTAGGTCCTCTTTAGTTTACATATCACCTCCTAAAGCAAAAGCTTACACAGGAGACATGTTGCTTTACCTCCGTGACCTACAAAACACACAATTTATTTTTCTCTAAAGCAAGGAGTTAGCTATTCAAAACTATTAAAACTGAAGCACTATTTCTTAACATATTTGATACATACTAATGGTTTCATGCACCATTCAGAATAAGTGAACTCTGCAGATTTTTCTTTACATGTAATTCATGCCCGTGTTTTTCTTTTTGTCACTGCAAAGACCTCTATATAATCAACTCTCTCGTTCTTAAAAACACTCATATTCCTATGTTTTCAAATTTCACCTACAAATACAATTCACACCCCCTCCCAAACTCTGGACAACAGACCTTTTACATTAGAAGGGCAAAATATCAAGAAGTGTACCTTAGCATCATAGTGATTCACCGACAAACAACTTAGCCAAGACAAACACAAACCCCCAAATTATCAGGGTAACCTTACACTTAAAAAAGAGATGGTTAATAGTCTCTTCTTCCTCCCCACACAATTCACACAAACTACTTATCAAGATTACTCTTCGCCTCAACAAATTATCTTTTGTAGTTATACTATTTTGCAACACCCTCCAAGCTATAACTTGTGTAGATGAGAGAGACTTATGAATATTTTTAGGATGAAGTTTGTGCATTGTATCAAATTGTTTTGACCAACTTTATATTTGATTATCTTCTAAGGCATCTCCAATAGATTTTTTTTTTTACATAGAATATGGGTTTATACAATGCTAAACAAATGAATATGACGTACCTTTCGCACTTCACTTAGAAAAACAATGTTTGGATTCTTCAAAGTTTGAAGAAGATGAATGAAAGAGAGAAAAAATTATGGAAGAGAGAAGAGAATCGTGTGTATGAAAATCACACTATAGTATGATATCATTAATTTGATGCAAAAAGAATTGTCCCAATAATTTTGTATTTCACATAACTATTCAATCTGATTTCTTCATAGCATATATGAGTCCGGTGTTACTAAATGTAGCATTCCTTGAAGAAATGTAAAATGAAAGCTATTTTTAGAGACTTTTTAATTCATTAACATTTAAATATTAACTTAAAAATGCCATACACTTTCAAGATCCAAATTAATTTCTGTACATCTATATTATAAATATTTTTGAAACGTAGATAAACCTCTTATGTAAAAAAAATAGTACACAAATCTCCTTTTATTTCATAACTATGCTATCAACAAAAGAAACAAACCTACACAAGCCTCCTTCTATTTTGTAAATACGCTATATTTATATCTAAATCTTTTTGTATAAAATTGGAAAAAAGTTCTTAATATAAATTTCATTTTATTATTAAAATATCCTAATTTATTAAGCATTACAAGAAAAATATATATTTAATAAATATATCACAATTCAATCCTCATGTTATAATAAATAATCAAAATTATCAATTCCTAAATAAAAAAAAAATAGATTTTTTTTTTAACCATGATATTGAAGTTACTCATCTTTGAAAACAATGATTATCACAATTGAAGACCTTGTACGCATAAAATGTGACTATTCCTCTTTCAACATAAAAGTATAAATAACAAAATGAAATATAATTTTATATTCAAAATAATAAATATTTGATTCTTGGTAATAAAATTAATTTTTAGGAATTAAAAAGTAAAAAATTATTGATTTAGCTATTACTAATTCACGCGATTAAATTTTGTTAATTTTTGTGTTACAGTATTTTGTAAATAAAAAACCCTTATTATTGATAGTTTTGTTATGTTTTCTTTTATTATTTTAATTTTATTTTAAATTTCAATAATTTAGATATTAATAAATCGAAATCCGCACTATTTGAAACGTATTTGATTGTAATGTATACAAAATAGAAGGGGATTTGTACAATGCTTAAGAAGGGATTTTACGTAATGAATAAAAATTTGTAACAATAGCCATTTTATGAACATTATCTAAAAACATTGAGTTTAGGCATATGATACCATTGTACATAAAACAAGAAGAATTTGGTGCAATTTTTTTAGTAAAAGGATTTTTGTATAAGAAATGTAAAGTAGAAAGGAGGTTGAATCGAAGTTGTTTACTTATGAATTAGACTAAATACGATTGATAAGGAGGTGTAAAAAAATTAGCCTCTTTTTCTAAGATTGAATATTTCTTGCCTACATGCAAAACTTTGAGGGTTAACAAGTAAGCACTAAAAAGAGGAATGTGTGGTGTTAGAAGTTACTCATTCATTATTCAGAAAGAGAAAAGCATTGAAAAATCGTATAGTTTTATGTTACATACTAATATTCTTATAAAACCCAAGGAAAGTGCAAATTGTGGATCACAATCACATTTGGCTAACATCGAAAGCTTTGTATGTAATTTCTTCATGAAAAGTCAATTGGGTTGATTCAATCGGTTTTAGGTTTTCCATTTTACGACCGTTAAGGCTGGATTGGTCAAATGATTACGTTACTATTATTATGATTTCACATCGCAATCCGTTTGAGGTTTGAGGAGTGGCTACGCAAGTTCTTTCCCTTGAATGGAAAAAGAAAAGTTGAGTGTGTATACGAATAAAGGAAAACGAAAATGTGTGTGAATGTGAATGGAGTTTGGCAATAAATTGTTGATGGTTGACACTTGTGAAACCGAACCATGAATTTAGCTAGAAAATATGAGGAAAAGGGCAATGTAACAGAGACCCCCAAACAGGGACAGCACAGTTTATGGTTTTGCTTGTTGAAGTTGCTTAATTTCAATAGGAAACAGATATGTTTCCATTTGGGTCAATGCCAATCAAAGAGATTTACGAGTTTCTACTATGGGGGCTGCACCACTTTTGTTCAGCTTTCTAACCGAATGTTCTCAACAAAAAACAAAGAATTGGGGGTTGGTGAGTGGTGATTTGTTTGGTGTATTGTCTTGCACATATGGTGGTGAACACATAAAAAGGCAGTGGGAAACTAGAACCTACTTTTCCAAAGTGAGTAATGTGTTGGAGTGATTGAATGTGTTGAACAAGGTTTTTTCTTATTTGGGTCATGTGATGGACTTTGGGGGGCACTCTTTTTTAAGTTATTGGAGCAAGTTTAGTGTTGAACGCAAACTTCATCTTCACCAACCTTTGATGTCTGCCATTTTCTTCTTTCTTTGCTCAGCATGATCATTGCTTGGGCTGAGCAACTCAGACTCATTTTGCATGCCTTTGGGACTGACTTCACTCTCTTCATGCCTCTAAACTGTGTAAGAAGTTTATGCTATGCCCTTTTCTTAACCAATTGCCCTTCCACTAAGCTAAATATAGGGTTGCCTATGCTTTTAACTGCTGCATAGGAAAACACCCCAATTAAGTTACCAACAATGCAAATTTAGGCTATTACTAAATGCCATGCTAGGCCCAAACCCTTATAAGCTTTTAATTTTAATATTTATGGCCACCTATACACCATGTATCTACAAATTATATAAATATTTATGGGAATATATGGATATTTGTTGAAATAATGAAATTATATAAAAAAAATGAATAATTTTAAAATTTTATTTATATTAAAAAAATTAAAATATATATTTATAATAAAATTTAAATTGTACTTTTATTTATACTAAAATGTATTTAAGTAACTCCAAATTACGGGTATGAATACCTTGTTACTTGTCCCAGATCCAATAATAAATAACTAAACAAAAAAAACTATTTATTTTATCTTTGGATGCGATTTTTTTTTAATAAGATATAGGGATATACCTATTAAGTTATCCATTTTCAACCTATTGAAAGTTTTATTCGCGAGTACCACCTGTAATAATAATATTATTATAAATATAAAAGATTCACTGCTGATTTTGTCCATTTATAATTTATGTAGAAAAAATATAGTTGTAACTTTCAGCAGATCCTGTATTAAATAGATTTTTCATTCATGCCATTAGAACATAACATCTTAATAAAAAAAATCGAGTCTTATTAAGGGATTAGGAGATTAACTAGAAAGAATCCAATTCACTTTAAAATCATTTTTTCACTTGAACCAATCTATACTTTTATCTTAGTTTTATATAATTTAATTATTATCAAATTAAATTATTGTGATATTTAATGATATTGATTAAAAAAATAAAACCAAATAATAACAATAATAATTTTATGTGATGGGTTATGTGTGATTAACAAACAAAAACATTAATGTTAAGTGTGGTAGAGATAACTTTGGAACGTCATCAACATAATAATTGAGAACATAGTGGCACAAATAAGTAGTAGAGGTATTTAAATTTAACCTAGCTCGTGAAAAAAAATAACCTTTTTATTCGTCCAAAGATGCTGAACTTTTTTTTGTTGAGTTCGACCAAGTATTCAACCAAATAAAGATGAGTTTAATCCAACCTTCAAATTACTCGAACTTACACCCACACACACACCCGCCTAAAATTCAAGCCAACTTCAATTTTCTCTATTTCTTTTTTTCTTGTTTCATCTATACTAACATAGTGCTAGTTTAGTTTTCTTTGTGTAAATAATGTTTGTTTAGTCATAATTATATCGTACCACATTTTTGGTGCGTTTAGATTACATGCTATTTGCAAGCTGAACAGATAGACATTAGAAAGGAAAAATGTCAATCAAAAGGATGTGGATTATACTAAAATAAATGTTACACTTACCTCAAGTATGGCCATCCCAGTGACATCTCTAGAGCTTAAGAATAATATCCATTATAAATAATTTGAATAAAAAACTCATGCACCTCATATACTTTTGTCGACTCAAAGAAAGAAAAATATCATACAATAGTTCATTCATACTTAGTAACTGCATCTCATATTAAATGCTTCAGTAATTTTACCAGAATACAACTTCTAGGTGGAATTCCTCCATAATCAAGCCAAGTCAAACAGATTAAGAACTAGTAAATGACAACCACTAGGAGGGGTTAATTCTTCCTCTTTTGAACTACTCTAGTCTTTACATTACTGAGATAATGCAAGTAACTTCTCTCTGGTTGATTAGGTCCATTCACTCTAGCCGAAAATGTTTAAAAGGAAAAAGCACCCTTGTTCAGCTGAACTTTTTGACTAAATCATTGTCGAAATATTTCTACCCTATATTTTAGGCAAAACTGATTCTCACACGAGCTTTCCCATGAAAAGAATGATCAAGACTTCCACGTTCTTCCCAAAAATAGCATCTTGCCGGAAGAACAAAAATTATAAATGATTTCTGTAACTCTATTTCTGCTTCTGTACATCCCTTTCCTGTACCTGATGTGGCTTCTGCCAAAAGCAAACCTGTTTAGAAAAAAAAACACTATCAAGAAACAATGCCCTAGGTGGTGATATCTTGATATTACAACTTACAAGGACACGGGATGCACTTTTGAATAAAGCCTAGATGTGAAGTGATATACACTCTTGTGAGAATAAAAATAAAATAAAGGAAGCGAAAGAAGAAAAAAACAAAAAAGGCGAAATGGATAAAAATAATTAGTGCAAGACTGTTTGATTGAAAAGAGAAAAATAGTGAAAATTATCTTTATAAAATTGTTTAATTTATTATTATCAATATTATTATTTTTTTCAATTATTCATGATTATAGTTATAATAATGATTAAAAAAACCAGTTATAGATTAAGATCCCAAATATACATGTCAAAACGTGTACTCAAGCAGCATAACCAATTATACGTGCATCACCACAAACAACTATGCACTGAGAGTAGCAAATTTCTGCATGTTTCTTCACAGCGCAACGTGCAAAAAAAAATGTCAGACCGACCAGTTCTTTTTTCTCTTTTCTTCACACTTCTCTCCAACCAACCCAACCACCTTTCCTCATTTCTACTCCCTTCCTTCCTCCCTCCCTCTTTCGCCTTGCCAAAACCAAGCCTTAATTCACAGACCGGCTAGTATATATTTAAGGGCCGATAACAACATGGTAGATTAATAATAAAAGCTAGCATCTTGGTAGCCAATAAGTTGTCATGAGCATATCAACCAGTAGAAATAACATGAGCAGTGACAATATAAAAAATTATAGGGTGCTCTTTATATGACCTTCAGTAAACTTAATAGAAATGTAAAGACAAAACTTACTCACCTTCAGTAGTTTATCTCCTCTGGTGAAGCACAACCAACCTTAGTCCGAAGAAACAATAACTCGTTAATCATTTTTGCAAACCGAGGAAAAGGTTCTGTAGACAATAGTACAAGGCATGTCTTACATCTATTATCAATTCAAATACAAAGGGCACCCATGTCAGGTGTTACCAAGTTGCATTCGCTAGGTACTTCTACTTTAGCAGAAATCCCCTTTTCTCCTTGCTTCCTTTCATTTTTGCCCCTTCTTGCGTCAGCTTCTTGGTTACTGACAACAGAAATATTGGTCACACACATTAAAATTTTTCCAATTGATTACATTCTTGTAGCCCACTAAATCAAGTTAACTAACTTAAATTCAAGGAACATCAAGCTAGCTCCCAGAGAAAGAAAATTTCCAAACACTGCAGACACTAGCCGAGTAGTTAAAAGTTCAGAAAGTGCTATAGAAAAGTTGAAGACACGTACACTACAAACTTAGCAGGTTGTTTTCCCAAGGCAGATCCACAACAAGCTTTATATTTCTTTTTGGAACCGCACGGGCAGACTTTGTTTCTAGGAATCTGGTGGTTAACACCACAAAGAAGAGGCAGTTAGAATAAGACAAGCTGGTCAGAGATCATAGTATTTGAACAGCTAATTTATTTTGGATCAACCACTCCAGAGGATTAAACACCTGTAAACCAAAATTAGAAGAAAATAGAGAACCTTATAATTTGGTAATGTGATACTATCATTGGTCTTCTTGGAGCTATTATTTGATTCATCGTTAGTTCTGTCCTCTACCTTGTCTTCTTTGTGTTGCTCATGGTTCTCGTTTTCATCATGACCTATACATGCTTGGAATTTGAGACAAGGGATACAATAGAACAAAAGTTTCATTTTTTTCTACTAATCATAAGGGTTTATACTAAACGCCAATGAATAAACATTAACACCTATGAAACCTCTATGCAAGAAAAAAATTACCAATAAGCACGAAAATGTTAGTTTGCCATCTAACAGTATGGAAAGTGCAAAATGCATTTATTATACAAGAACACATTACCATAAGTATTAGCCCCACTTGTGAGGGAATCTGAGTTCCCGGAGCACTCTTCTGTTCCTTGCTCTGCTATTAGAAATTCTATTGCAGCATCAACATCTCCATTTACCTGCTCTAGAATCTAGGACAAGGAAGACAGACTTTGAATACATATTGAGCTATTAAAATTTTGTAGAAAAGACAGCAACTTGCAAGAGATCTAGCTGAACTGAAATATTAGTCATGCAGCACTAGAAGCAAACAGCAAAAAGGTATGCACTCATTCATTTCACCTTTTCCACTTTTTCGGCATTTTCACATCCAGTTCCAGCCATAACCAACTTTATGGACCCCGGTTGAAAAATGTCCTTACCAGCTCGCCCACGGGGTTTGTTGTCCACAACTTTCGTTTGATGTGAAGGTGCTGAAAGATCAGCATCAGCCTTTCACAAACTAAAATTAATCAGGCAATAGCTACAAACTTTTTATCACTCCAAGAATTAGGAAGCAGAAATAATAACAACCTTAATTACAACTGGCCTTGCAGGCCCATCACAATAATCATCCTTCAACCGCACACTGTTATAATGCTCACCATCATGATAAGACCTGAAAAAACACAGTACACGCAAAAACCATCAAAATTAGAAAATGCAAGGTCAAGGCAAATTATGTTTTTCGTTTCCGTGGGCATAGATATACCTTAAATATTAATTACAGGCATTATGCATAAATAGATTAACAGCACACAGGACAATATTACAATACACTGTCATTTCTAAATTGATAAAATTATGTGATTAGAAACTATAAATTACTAAATACTCCAGCTACGTAGCGATAAGATCTGCAAAATTTAATAACTGATAGGATCCAAATCCTAGTCAAAAATCACTGAAAGGATTTTTCATTCACAGACAATCATTTTTTCACTCCATAATTTTATCAATGTTCCTTCAAAACAATCCAACAAAATCACATTGGTTGCAACAAACTTCATCAATCATGTTGAATTGTCATTTTCCACACCTCATATCTAAATAATCAGCTCAGCATACACTACAACTCTAATACTTTATTCATGTACATGTGTGTGTGTGTGTGATTAGTGGTGGCTTTACTAATTGAATGCCTGATTTAAAACCAAATGTCTCCTAATCACAAAAATGAAGACCTAGAGTCTGTCAGCAAGTTGAAGATAGCATATTGAAAAGATCATCACAATTTTCAGACAAGAGACAAAGCAGTGCAATTTCACATTATAACAATAGTACTTACAAATGGACCATACGAACTCCACGATCATCAAAATTTCTTATGTACCACCGGGGAGACATGTTCTACAAAATAACACCACCAATAGGAATGGAAATTTCCAATCAACTTTAGCATGTAACAACATACAAAGTCCGTCAAAGACATTATAAAAGCAATTAAAAAAATATGCACATACTATTTTCAGTCTTCACATTAAGGAACAAAGCTGCTTGCGCACATTCAAAAACAAAATAAAATTGCATGGGACAAAGATGATAGAAATTAGAATGTGAAAATACCTAAATCTTCATATGTAGAAAAGTATGGATAATGAATAATTTAAATAATCATCAATATTCCATACAAAATAATGCGACATTAGAATATAAGGTGAAGAAGTTTATTATTGTCAAGGATGCTGCTCACCTTGTGAATGCATATATTACTACGTGTTACAAGAGAAGCTGCCTGCAATTCCATATGTCCAGCCCATGTACCATCATTTTCCATGGACTGGCAATATTCATCAAATGGTACTTCATCTTCAATAAAGGGCTCAAACATCTCCCGGTTATCCTGTTAATCACAGCTTCAAGACCAGGCTATGTGAAGGAGTTTTCCTAAAAATTAAGGAGGGAAACTAACATAGGAAAGTTCACAAACATAAAATATCACTGAGAAAAGAATAGACAAATCATAGGAAATCGGCAATTGGCAATCCTTATGATTGATTATGGATATTATTTATGTTTTTCCAACTTTCCTTACATTTATTAGGTTCACTGTGAATACTTAGGTGATTAACCAGATAAAGGTTCCAACCCAAACAATTTTCCTCTTACCACAGCTTACATCAACAACACAGTTTAACTAAGTATTTCAAGCCTTACCTTTCTTTCCTATTTGTCTAATTAAGGGGAAAGGGAGCACAGGGGGACATATTAATGACATAGATATCATTTTTAAATGAATTTCAAAAACCACTTGAGTCAAAATTATTACATAAACACACATAAGCTTGAAACATGAGGAGTAATTAAGTTGAAAATTTGAAATAAGAGGAAGAAAAGAAGAAAATTGTTTCCAGAACATTGTACCAATATGTGTTTCACCACCATGCTGCGGTACTTTTTATGTTCTTCCTCATTGCCTTCCAACTGATCAGCAATGGCTCTGCATAAGAATATATACAATGTTTTTCACAGGATTGACTCATCATACTGAAAACACCAAACGCCAGTGAAATTTACCCAGCTAGAAATGCAAAAACAGGAGGGGTATGATGAAAAGAGACAGGGATCTAATTTAATAAGTGATAATGCCAAGATTATAAGGTCTATAACTTACTGTCAGTTTCAGAATAAGAATAAAAAGATTTGTGTGCAAGTGAAAATACATAGTATAGTAGTATGTACCAATTACCAAATTACCATGGATGCTAGCTAATGTAGTCAGTGTAAATGGATGTTAAGCATTCAAACTGACCTGAAGAAACAATTACCATCTGCAGTCACTTCAACAATGCGTAATCCCAGAGCATCCAACTGAGTACGAAATTGAGAAGTATCAGCCCGTTTTCCCAGCTTCTTAACCTGTTTCCAATACAAGGCTGGTCACTGATAACTCTCGGTTTTGTTATATTTTTTCTAGGCTAATTGCATTTTCTTGGGGTTTCTTTTGTTCTTATTTTCTATTTTTAGTTCAGATTTGTACTTTCTTCACAATATTAGAGTTTTCACAAAAACATCATAAAAATTGTATTTTATAGCTTATATTTTGTTTGAACCATCTAACAGGTGCTTTGATCAACTGTAGGAACAATTTTTGAACAGGACTTTGACATAAGGAGCTTGAAGGAAGACATTTATACTATGAAGAGTAAAAGAAAAAGAAGCTGAGTTTAAAGAGCAAAAATCTACAAAGCAGGCAACAGACGGTCAAAGGTATTTGGTCAATTGGCACTAGACGGTCAACAGAGCGCTTAAAGAAGAAGCTGAAGTTAGTTAACATAGTTTTAGAACTGATTTTGTAGGCCCGATTCAAGGCCCACCCATTTGAAAAACTTCAAAACTTCTATAAATAGATTAGCTAAGGCATAATAAGACAAGAGGATATAGCAAGAGATACTTAGATGGTGAGTAGTTTAGTTTTTAGTTTTCTATGTTTTTAGTTCATTTTGTTTTTTACGTTTTGAGTTCTATTTAAGTTCTTCAAGTTATTCATCTACTCGTGTTTCCTCTTCTCTTTATCTTCTGCATTTTATCTTTGAAAGTGAATTCAATTCTGAAATTAGGTAATAGCAAATAAAAAATCATGTACAAGGATACTTATGTTTTAGTGTTTTCCTTTTCAAAATATTTTCAAAACTCTATTTTCGATTGAATGTAGTTTTCTAAGAACATACAAACCGATTGGTTGAGTTTTCTTCAATAACAAAGAATCCAGATTTGTTTCTCTTGCAATTGAAGTTGAAGATTACTAAACCATGATTTTTGTTCCCTGTTTTTCGCTCCAATATTGAATTTCACTTTTCTCGTTTGTAATTCATTTCAACTATTGTTCATTTATGTTTCTGCACTTTTCTTTTCAATTTATGCATTCAATTCATTTTAATTTCAGTTTAAATCAATTGCAATTTACATTTTCCACAATGCTCTGTTTCACATTCTCAATTTTTAAATTTCTACATTTTACATTTTCTGCTATTTACATTTCCTGTAATTTACATTCCAGCCACTTACTTTTCCTGCACTTTACTTTTGAATCACTTACTTTTCTTGCACTTTACATTTCAGACATATACTTTTCTTCAATCTACTCTTAAACGCTCTCTTTCTTTCTCGTTCTTACTAAGTAGAAACATTAGACAGTCTAGAAAGCAATTGTTGACTAGACGATCTAACAGGTGTACTTAGCTTCTCTTGCATCAACTTTTCTATATTTTAGTTTACATTGCAGTTTATTTTCACGTCTTTTATATTCTGCCATTTAAATTTCAGTTCATTACATTTCATGTGTTGATAGACGGTCTGTTAGACGATTGTCTATAGACGGTTTATTCTTCACTATGCTTAACATTCCAATTCAGTTTTTTCATTTCAGTTTTAATTCCTTTCTTTTCCCCCAAATTTAATTTGTTTAAGGAGAACATGAGCAATGGAAATATAACACACGAGATGCGTCTTTGGAGATTTGACCTAGGTTGACTCTAAACTACATTAGGGGAAAACTTAGTTTTATTTTGAAAACCATACATGACTAAAGGTTCATCAATCACCAATGGCTAAAGTGTCCAAATAACATCTATTCCTAGAAACACTACAAAGTACAACTTCCAATTGGATTTTCACACAATAATTCATATACAAGAGCTTTCTACGACAACCTTATCCCAGTAAGTAATAACTAAAGATATACATTCAAAACAGTTAAATTAATAGTAAATACAATAAGAGTTATTGCATTATCTGTTGTTTCCCTTAAAAGTCTTTATAGTATCTTCACAAAGACAAAATCAAAATACAAGATTTAAAACTTTGGGATCGAATGCGAAAAGCTTAACACTCTCTTCTACGTGTGTACTGTACATATAGAAGGAAGGGAACGGATTTGAACAGGTGCAGACAAGTTTAGTTCAACTGATTCATGCTGATTTGAACAGGTGCAATCAAAGGAAAGAAAGTTTGGGCCCCACACTTGAATCCACCCCTCAAATAGGAGATGAAATGGGCTGATACAAGGACAAAGATGGTGTGCCAATGAATGATTTACCCCAAACATGCGATTACCTGTCACAGTGCACCGGGAGCCAACGTAATATGTACAAGGACAAAGTCGGTGTGGCGATGAATGATTTCCCCAAATCCCCTCACATGCAATTACCTGTTATAGTGCACCAGGAGCCAACGTAATCAATTATGAGCCCATAATCAATTATGTTGGCATCAAAGACCTATATGTCGACATTTTTTGCAATATTTTGTTAAATTACGTGGAGAAAAACCAATTGTAAGTGAGGCATAATAGATTATGCACCCACTATGGACAAAAATTAACCAACCACTCATTTGAGTGAGAAAACCACAATTTTTTTTTTTATGTTCTAATATATAATACATGGACATATTTGTAATTGAAAAAAGTAGCTAAAAACTAATTTATACATTATCAAATCAATCATATCAAGTAACAAATTTTCTACTCATTTCTCACCAATTTCCACCTTTTTCACTAAATCCAAATAACCTTATTTTCTTTGCTAATTCTCTTCCTTTCTTTCCTTTTCCATGCCCTCTCTTTCGATCCACTAATCCAAACAAAGGTTAAGTGATCTGTTCACTCAACAGACTTTTAATATACATATAAAGGATGATTACAGAGATAAATAGATGAGGCCACAATCAGTACAACTACTAGTGCCTACAAGGAAAGAGTAAAAACACCAAAGTTAGCTTTCTAGAAGCTAGACAGCAAATACATAAAATAACTTTTCTAACAACCGGAAAAACAAGTTGGTATACAGGAAAAATAAACTCCTTGGATCTGAAAGAAAAAAAAGATAAACAAAAATCATCACAAAAAACCCTAGGCTTAACCTTGAATGAGTCTTAAACTACAGAAAGATTTCACAAACTTAGACAAAGACATCCTTGACAGTGCATCACTGGCCACATCAACGCCCGTAGTATTGATGTCATCGTCTTTGTCTCCAGCCTCTAATGTAAACTGTAATTTAGTACTACAGCAACCTCATGAATTATTTACACTAGAAAATTGTAATGGATGATCCTAGTTCAGCAATCTAATCTCTAAAATGTTCCTTACACATAATTTTCAAAGCACAAGCTTCAAAAAATATAGCCACTAGCAACAGTGCATTATTTGAGTAGCACATCAGAGATACCCCTCTGAAAGATGCAATGCAGCCCACACTAATAAACAAAATACATAAATAAACAAAATAATGAAATTGGTTGATGAGTATAGGGTTTCTATTGATCATTACCTACAGTAAAAAAAAATAAAGCATGATAACAGAGAGATACGTTAGGAAATATCAAATTGGGATCAGAAATGCAACACTAATATAATATGCATGAATTATAGAACTACAAGAGATTGATTGCAGAGCGAAAACGTAAAGTAAAAAAAAGAAGAGATAACGGAAGTTGAAACCTACTTGCGGGTGTTGTTGCTTCTTCTGGGATGGCTTCTTCTGTTGCTTCGGCTTAACCATATCCTCGTCCGCAATCGGAAAAGAAAAAGATTTCTTAAGGTGTGAGTCCGTTGGAGAACGAGTGCAGATACAAGAAGTAAAGAACTAAGCCAAGACTCAATTCCAACCTGCACCTGCTAATGAAAATGACGAAAACGTCCACGAAAATAATCTTAAATAAAAAAAGTGTACATACAAAATTATTTCTGGAATTTTTTTCTGGATTTGGATTTTCGAAATATATTTCTGAATTCCGAACATTTTATCCTGAAATTTTTTTAATATATTTTTTTACTTTAAATTATATTTATTAAATTCTATATTTTTAAATCAAAAAATAAGGGTATTTTAAAATTTTCAAAAAATGATAGGGTGCAGAAAGAAGTTGCCCATTACTTATTAGATATCGACTATGAACACATGGGCATCATGAATATGCAGAAAAGGCTAATTCTCCTTGCACCGTATTAATTTCAATATAGACTAATTCTCTTTATACTGTATTAATTTTAATATGCACCCAACATAAAATTTTAAATTTCAAATTGTCTTTGTAAAATCTTTATTTTAAAAAACAAAATTGCAGAGGAAATGTTTTATTATGGTGAAAGTGTTGGTAGTGTAGTGGTTTGTTGTGCTGGTGGAACGAAGTCATTATTATTCTTAGGGATGATCACATTTGTCTTTTGAGGTAAGTAAAATTGTTTTCATATTGCTTTTTCAGTTATAAATAGTGTTGAGCTCTTATTGCATATGGAATCTAGAACATTGTCTATGATGAAGAAATCCGGAAGTATCTTTTGTGTACTTTGAATTTCCAAATTCAAAATGAGGTGGTTGGCTTTCGGATATTGGAAGATCACTTTTTTTTATAAAAGTTTTCATGTTAGGCATCATTATACAACTTGACATCTCAGCTAGACTGACACCTCAAGTAACAACAATCATCTGCCATCACATGAAAAAAGTATTATTAGAAAAAAGGAAAAATAAAGAAAATACAAAAATATGAGGGATTAGACCAAAACCCACATGTTAACAAAAACGATACATAGGTAAACTATATTTATTCATAAAGAATTCTAAGAACAGATTAGATGGAAGTCTATTATACCAATGAAATTATTCTCTATGAATGAACCCTAAATTAGCTAACTTATCAGTACATGCATTTCCCTCACGAAAAATATGAGTAACCCTAAACCTGATTGTCCTACAGAAATTAAGACAAGTATTCCATCGATTACGAAGCATCCACGGAACATTAGTCCTAGCAGTAAACGCAAC
>Ga0123341_1001918_pt1 | contig 16431 bp, 8 predicted proteins | sample Turbeapinknodule_FD_89959 | JGI IMG/M metagenome (GOLD analysis project Ga0123341, IMG submission 89959) | Root nodule microbial communities of legume samples collected from Mexico - Turtle bean Mexico pink nodule | ecosystem: Host-associated > Plants > Roots > Nodule | place: Mexico: Nepantla...
GTGTATAAAGAAATAATTCTGGTAATTATAACTTTCTAATACATATTAAGTAAGTTTTTTAAACGTGGTCTTCTTCACATTGTGTAGGGTGCTGATTTTGTTCTTCACCTGCAACGTTTTAATTTTCGGATCTAAACGAAATCAAACACTATTAGAGCCTTTCTATCTGAGTATTCACTCCAATCCAAAGTCAACATGCATGTTTACATCCTTCGACTTTTATACATTTATGAGGTTCGATGTTACATTAATTATAGTAAGATATGATAAAACAAAAAGTAGATAACAGAAAAAAATAGGAAAAAATAGGGTGGAAACAGTTTATAAAAAACTAAAATATTTGTTTATGATTACTGAAATGCAATTTCAGAAAGTGATGGCAGAGTTAGGTGTACTTACCACAGCAATTCACTGGAATAATATCATATATGTTCATTGAAAATTGGACTAATAAGAATCACTTGTTTCAGAAATTCATATATGTTCAAACTATATTCAGCGAGAGTTCCACAGGATTTGAAGTTGAAACATTCACCAAATCATGGTTTGATCTCCAAAAAATAACTAAAAGCATGACTTCAGCTGCACATGTGTTCGTAAGTCACAAAGTTGTACCCTGTAACAGAGGTAGTTGCAGTAGGTTTGAATCAGTAATAGTTGGTTCATCGAACGATCTACTTCTCTCTGTTAACAATGCTACCAAACTAAAGCATAATCTCACCATTCTACATTTCAAAACTTCATAACTATTATTATATAAAAACCAACTAAAGTGCTTCAAGTCTTATTGGACCCTTTCTACTAGAGCCTTGAGGTGTGACTTAACTTGAAGAGATTATCACTTCATACTCAAACATGAAGTTCCATCTGTCTCTATTTGTTATAATAAGTATCATTTTGGGAATTAAGCTTGAAGGGTGCCGATGCAAGGTTGTGCAGTTCATTTTTGGAGACTCCCTCTCAGATGTTGGAAATAACAAGTACCTTTCTAAAAGCCTTGCTCAAGCAAGTTTACCTTGGTATGGTATTGATTTGGGCAATGGACTACCTAATGGTAGGTTCTCCAATGGTCGCACTGTTGCAGATATAATAGGTAAATCTTTCACTTTGTATATGCAGATCCAAATTATTCCCTGATACTGTAAGCACTGTAGTGAATAATTAATGTTTTATATAGTTACAGAAAAGTGTAGGGCTAAGGTGCTGAATGTTCACAATCTTGGGCTTATATGGAGAGTTACTTATGTTTTTATATAACATGCCTATAATATGCTGCTAGTGTGAGCTTGCAAGAATTTAACTCAAATTTGTATCTGCATGAGGTTGTTGAATTTTCCTGAAGTCCAGATATGGTTGCATGTTCCAACTTTCTTTTCATTTTAACCAAATCAAAGGTTTTTGATACCAGGTTGAGCAATTTGTGAATATATGTGAAATAAAAGTTTGTTGTGTTATTTAGAAATAAAAAGCATTTCTTTTGCATTGCTTCACTCTGTAATGATATTGATATGTTCAGGTGACAGCATGGGCCTTCCTAGGCCTCCAGCATTTCTTGATCCATCTTTAACTGAAGATGTTATATTGGAAAATGGGGTGAATTATGCTTCTGGGGGTGGAGGCATATTGAATGAAACTGGCAGTTATTTTGTAAGTTGTTTAGTGGAAACTTTCATGATAACTGTAATATAACTATTTAGCATATAAGCATGACTAGGCACTATTACATGAATAGGATCCTGTAAAGTAAACAATTTGTGAGTTACATTACACACTACATAAATGTGTTGGAACATTAATAGTTGAATCTGTAATAAGAATTGAGATCATTCACTTACATTTACCTACTTTAGAGGAACAAATCCATGACAGATATTTTGAATGAAAAATCATTCTCTTGCAGATTCAAAGGTTTTCTCTCTACAAACAAATTGAGCTGTTTCAGGGGACACAAGAACTGATCAGAAGCAGAATTGGAAAAGATGAGGCAGAAAAGATTTTTCAGGGAGCTCGATATGTTGTTGCTTTAGGCAGCAATGACTTCATCAACAACTATTTGATGCCTGTTTACAGTGATTCATGGAACTATAATGATGAAACCTTTGTGGATTACTTGATAGGAACTCTTAGAGAACAATTGAAGGTTTATTTATTAATCCACTCTAACACATCCATTTTGTTAAATATTAACAACACATTTAGCATATTCTACCCCTTTTTCATTACTACTTGAAACTATGCATTTTCACCTATTTATTTTTAAAATAGATAAATATTTTAAAAACTATCAAAATAAAAACTATCAAAATAGGTAAGTTGTGTCAACGTGAGATGACTGATGACTTCAATGTATTTGAATTGAATTCGTACTTCAATATAATTAAATTTTAACTGAAGTCGTATCACTTTAACATAACTTATTATTTTGATAATTTTTTAAAATTTTACCTATTGTCTCGATTCTTATTTCATACATTTTACATCTGATGTTGTGCTCCATTATTTTTTTATGTTTGATTTTAGCTTCTAACAATTTTTCAATTATGACACTTTACTATTTAGCTACTTCATGGCCTAGGAGCAAGGCAGTTGATGGTATTTGGGCTGGGCCCAATGGGCTGCATTCCCCTTCAAAGAGTGCTTAGTACATCTGGTGAGTGTCAAGATAGAACAAACAAGTTAGCTATTAGGTTTAACAAAGGTGGAAGCAAGTTAATAGATGAGTTGGAAAAACAACTTCCCAATTCAAGCTTCAGATTCGGAGATGCATATGATGTTGTGAATGATGTGATTAGCAACCCAAACAAATATGGTAAGTATATATAACTCATACATAGATCATTATCTGAAACTTAAAGCATTTGCAACATTGAATGTTGAAAGGAATTTGATATATTATTCTTGATTTGAATGTAGGGTTCCAAAACTCAGATTCACCATGCTGCTCCTTCGGGAACATTCGACCAGCTCTTACATGTATACCTGCATCAAAACTGTGCAAAGATAGAAGCAAGTACGTTTTCTGGGATGAGTACCATCCCTCAGACAGAGCCAATGAACTAATTGCCAAAGAGCTAATCAAGAAATTTGGGTTTATAACTGTTCACCAAACAAATCCTCCTTCACCATCACCTACTCTTGCTCCATCTTCAAACCATTAATCATGCATGCCAAGGTTTTATTCTTCTTTTTAAGTTGGTTTCAACTAGTTTCTTATATATAATTTTTCTCTTGTCTTTATGAAAAATTTCATCCACTCTTTTAAATTTGTAATTTGTTGTATTAACAGAAATTTTATATATTTACAATATGGATATATTATTGTATCACTAACAGATTTTAAATTCAAAGGAAACAACTAGTCTTTCCATGCTACGAGATGTAGTTTTATTGGATATATTTTTTTAATTCTCACTAAATTTAAATGTATTTAATTGAATCATTTTGATTTTAATTTTTTTTATTAGGATAAGATAATTCAAGTTTATTGAATTTTAATTTTTTTGTCTGGATATAATATTTTAACTTACAATCAAATACAAAATTGAAAATATAAAAATTATTACTTAAACATGGATTCAGAATAACCACTTCAAACTTTAATTAAAAAAATATGATTGACATTAATTGAAAATAGTCTTATGATGTTGATTTAGAAATCCCTAAACCCTAAACTTTGCCGATAAAAAAAATAAAAAAAATAAAATAATAATAATAATAATAATAATGTTTAACTTAAAAAATCGGATAAGTCTACACAGAAAAATATCTCAACAGTGTTAACTAGAAAATAAATTATTTTAATATCCACTAAAATGTCTGACTTACATCAGTTGAAAAAATAGTTTAATTGCCATTGATAAAAGTCTTAACTAACATCATTTGAAAAGTTTTGGCCAATGTTAATTAAGAAATCTCTTATTGACGTTAGTTAACAAATAAATCTGACCTACATTATAATCAAATTGGTCGAAAATAATTCTGACTATAATAAACTAAAAATAATATATGTTGATATTAACTAAAGAAAATCATGTTTGATATTAATAAAAAAATATTGGTAATGTTGATAAAAAAATTCTAACTAATGCAAGATGAGACAACTGAAAAATAATTATAATTAATTTTAAATAAAATAAATATTATCAAAAAATTATGATTCGAGATCATAGTTGAGTCAACAAGACTGAGATTGAACTGGAAAATAATATAAAAATATAAACATAAATTTTTAAAAAAATCCAAATTGTTACCTTTTATAAATAAATTTAAAAGGATGAAGAACAATATTATTATTAAATATATTTGTCATTTGAGTGTCTTAATAAGTAAATTTTAAGTCTAAACCAATATTAGAAAAATGGCTTGGGTGATCTGAGATAAGTTCAATAAACTTCTACCAGAATAAGCTCTAGATGACTGTGATACCATATTAATAAATGAACTTTAAGCCTAACTCAATCTTACAAAACCGATTTGTAAGGTGAAATTTGCACCCTATAAACTATGAATTGACATTATCTTTAGTTGATATGAGATCTCTAAAACATACATCATCTTGTGTGATCAAGAGTTGATAAGACTGGTATTCTCTTGTGTTTTATATCCTCTTAAAAGTGTTCAAGGGTTGATTTTGGTTGTTTTGAGTTTTTAATTGCGGAGAGCTTTGTACAAACTTATTGAAGATAATGGAATTTGTTATTCCAAGGTTGAATAACTAAGATTGGATGTAAGATCATGGGGTCTGAATCCGTATAAAATTTCTTAACAATCTTTCTTTCATTTATCTTATTTTATTGTGTTGCATTTCAATCTTGTATCAATTTCAATTTCAAATATAATTTTATTCATTTTTTCAAATTGAAAAGAGTTTTTTTAAAAGAACTTAAAAAAAGGTAAATATTTGTGAAAAAGTTTCAAAACTAATCCCCTGTCATAGTCCTCACCGCCCCCACTCTTAGTTTAGCTAAGCAACTAAGAGAAAACTTACAATGATATCCTAACAAACACACATCAACCTAAATCACTTCTAAATCTTCACTGATTATTGCAATTCTTCAAGAGTCTTCCCAAAAGTCTAAATGAATAATTGGATTCATTAAATGCTTGAATCATATATATATAACCAACTTTGTGAACAAGAACATTGTTGTGTTTCTTAACAACCTAAGAGTATTCTCAATCTTATATATGTCTTAAGATATTACCATCTATTAGTTAGCAAACCTATGATAATTTAGATCAATCTTTTGTGTAAACAAAGTGTTTAGCCAGGAGGTTGTTATCAAATGTTTATATGAATTTTTTTTTAAGAGTTTTAAATAAACAACTCAATTCTCCCTTCATGTGTATTTCACATGTTTTCAGAATTTTGAATGATGTATGGTGGAATAAAATTGCATATATTTTGGCTTTGACTAAGTATGTCCATAACATGCTTAAAACTTGTGAAACAGGTAGTCCTATACTTTTTTTTGTTCTTTGAGATGCTGGATACTATGATAGAGAAAGAGAACACCATTATAATAAGCAAGAAAAAAATTATACATTATCTTATGAAGTTGTTTATAATATACTAATAGTTAGGTGATCTAAAAAATACACACATTTGTATGACCCACTCTCTGAATCTTAGGTAAATGTATCCTATCAATACTTATTTTTTAATAATTTCTATGTAAATAATTAGAAAGTTACTAATTTTTATGATATAATTTATTCTCAATTTGTATTTATAGTTATTATAGTGATGAATGATTTTAAGAAGCTTCAAATAAAATCCCCTACATAAGGTTGAGAAGATTTATAGGGAAAAGAATAAGTGTTTGAAAAAGATTTTCATAACTAGTAACATCATAAAAATAAAAAAACTTTATTTCTTTTAAACTCAATTGAATATAGGTGGATATTATACACCCAAATTTTGGAGGCTGATTCATGGTTCTTATGTTCGTCTCCTTCAAAAGTTAGCATTGGAGCATTTTGTGCAACCACCCATCATCTTCTTATGAAAGAAATTGAAATGCATATTCATTCCATTACAACAAAATAATTAAATAGGAACTAACTTTAGATACGAAAAATAATTAGTTGATATAGTGACTAAATTAGATACTATTTTAGATACTAAAAAAATTATTTGTATCCACTAAAAAAAATAGTGTATTTCATCGGTAAAAAACGGATGAAAATGAACAAAAAACAATGAAAAAATGTTGAATTGCATCGGCCAACAAGTGGACAAAAATAAAGCGAAAGCAAAATTCATTTTGTGTCGGCAAGCACGATCGCAATAATTTGCGTGGGTCAAGCCGACGTGAGACGAACGCGAAGATTGTTGGCCAGGTCGACACAAATGTATCATAAGCGCCTCCATGCGTCGGTTTGGCTGATGAAAATACGGACGTAATATCATCGGCTGACTGTCGAAAAAGAAAAAAAAAAAGTGAAATCAGAGTTTGTGTCGGCCTGATCGACGCAAAACTAAAATAAAAAGAAAAAAAAACCTTGCATGGGACTGACTCACGAATAAATGGAAGTTGGAAAAAAAAATATTTGCGTGAACTTGACAGACACATAAATGCTAAAAAGAAATTATTTTATTTTTCTAGCCATTTTCACCTTAATAAGTTTCAGAATAACATATCCAAATAAGAAAAAAATCATTCACAACAGAAAAATCATCCAAATAGAAAAAAAAAAACATTTCTGACAATTTCAACCATCCCAATCATTCAAATATTCAAATAACTTTTAGTCAAAGTGAATATTAATACATAAAATAGAGCTTAGAATTAAAATAAACCATACAATAAAATTATAATTTAGAAATTAACAAAAGTGCTAGAACTTAAAATGTACGATAATACAATTATATAAAATGAGTACAAATAAAAATATAAAATGCGTCCCATGAACTTAAAATGCGTCCCAAATAAAAATAGTAGTGATCCATAAAAACCTGTAAAAAAATGCAAACAATGTGAATAACTAAAATATTTAGAATATAAAAAACCGTGAAATAATTAAACTTATAGTTTAAGATGCATTTCAAGGAAGGGGCTGATCATCATGCTCTAGAGCATATTGGCAGTGGAATTGACTTGTGCTAGTGGAAGCATTATCACATTTCAACACTGAGATAAGGTGTTCATTTATTTGCTTCATTTTGTTCTCCAAGTGTGCATATTTTTGACCCCACATACTAAGTTCTGCACGAAGTTGTTGATTTTCAGTCAACGGATCAGATTGAGAAGCGCCAAAAGTAGAGGAGGGTTGAGTGAGAGAAGAGACTCCTTGGCGAAAGTTACTAGTTAAGTCTGGCGTACCATAAACTCGACCTCTACTCTTTCCTCCAACAACTTCCTTTCAAGTCTGAAGCTTTGTTATTGGATCAACTTAATGGACATTAGTGCTAGAGTCTTGAGAACTATTTACTTGAAGGGTCCTCAAGCACTCATGATAGTTTTCCTACACAAGTCATTGGGAGATGGAAATGTTACGAAATTAAAATAAATTTTTTAAAAAACTAAGAATAATAACTTACATAAGTTTCACGAGCATGAGTATCAACCCAATCACCATTCTTGGTTGTGCGAGTAGCCATAAATAATTCATCAGGTTCAGGGGGACGAGCATATTGACGTTCCTAATAATGTTAATTAGAAGTGGTATATGTTGCAGATGTAAAATGAATTACATGTAAGACAATGACGAGTACTTACCAAGGTCACTACAATATCTGAATGTGATTTTTGACATGTGGAGTGCAATGCTCCACCATAATTTGAAGCCCTATTCACTTTATTCTAAGTTGATTTAACTTTGAACTTTTGAGTATCCCAATAGTTCAGAAGTTCAACTCATGCCTACTTGTCTATCCAAGTAGGTCAGACAACCTTTTCCATGGCTTTGGTTAACATGTCACAAATTCGTTTTTTGACTTTAAACTCGTAGACCTCTTTAATCTGCCACTCATCCTAAGGTGCATAAGTGACTCTACTTTGTTAAAAAGAAGAAAATATTTCGTTTCAATTTTCCCATTTTGGTTGATTTGTACGATATTGTAGTTAAAAATTAAAATTACCTTAAATTCAGTCCATCATTTTAGTTTGTCATCCTCAGTCATGGGATCATAATGATGATATGAACCTCTAAATTGAGACCAAATGCAATGTCCAATGGCATCACTAGCATAATGAATTGGTGTCCAACTACAATACAAACAAATCAAATTACAGAAATTTGTAATATGAAGATAAAAATAAATATAAATTTATGATAACTTACGCTTTACCAATAAGTCTGAATGATGACCTTACTAGTAGGGTCACGCTGAACATCCTCAGGGGGAGGTCGTGCTCTGAAGCAGTAGCGGCGCCATGGTCAACATGGTCAGGAAGGCCTTACACAGAGGCAATAGTGGTAATGTGGACAAAGGGAAAATATGTGGTTTGGACAATGGGATAAGGAGTAGTCTGCATAAAATTATCAGGGGTGGGTTGCACAAATGTACTAGGGGTGGGTTGGCCAAATGGAAAATGAGTGGGCTGGAGTGGAAAACTCCAAGTCTGGTGGAGTGGTGTAGGGACATTGTGATGGTAAGTCGAAACAGGGAATGACGACCCTAATGGTAGTGGAACACTAGAAGGGTGTGAAGATGATGAAATATGTGTGTGATGAGGTGATATAGTGGAGTGTAGATAAGCATACCGAAATTGTCCATGGCCGGAGGAGGATGGGGTGGAGGAAGACGGGCTAGAAGATGATGTTGAGGAAGGGGATGAAAGATGTGGGCTACTAGCATTAGATGCTGGTAAAATACCAGAATAAGGGATGCTTCCTAGGTCTATAGCTAGCTTACCATGCATCGATGTAGAAACTCCACGTCTCGGCTGGCCACGCCTAACAATGGAACTACCCCTCCCTCTAGTTCTAACCATTTTTCTCGAAAAATGTTCGTTGATAATATTAGTATAATTACCTAATGATGATATTTTTTTTATAGTTTATTGAAAGTAATATACGTTAGTCATCATTGCTATCAAACTCTGAATCATCATTGTCTATGTGATTTTTCAAATAATCTTCATTTAAAAGGTCAAAATCTTCATCTTCCTCATGATTATGTGCTGCAATATCATCATCATCATCAAGTACTTCGACATTAGATGTGTCAGCTAAACATTCTAAATGTTCAACTCTTGTAACTGGTAAGACATTAGACGTCTCATCAGCTTGATATGGTAATTCATCGTTAATGTTATCAATTGCACATGTCCTTGGGGTTTTGTTTTAATTGGCACGCACATCCACGAAGGTTTTGTATTTGTAAATCCTAGACGAATAGGATACAATAATATTCGAGCTAAATATAATACAATAATTCATACATCATCATTCATACATCGTAATTTTAGTTAACGCGTACGCATAAACATCATGTTTTCATTTAACACATGTATAAATACCGTAATTCATACATCATAATTTCATACAACACGTATGTATAAACATCGTAACTCATACATCATAATTTCATTTAACGCGTACGTATAATAATACATATATTGTGATTTCATTTAACACGTATGTATAAACACTGTAATTCATACATCATAATTCATATATCATAATTTCACTCAATGCGTACATATAAGAACTAATAAAATTTACTCTCTTAATTCATTATTTATCTATCACAAGTTTTAAAATATTTTAGTTAGTTGAAACTTGAAAGTTAGTTTAAAGTCATATGTAATAAAGCAACATGTTTTGAAAAACTTGTCATGCCCATGACTTTTAGTCTATACAGCTCCTATTTATTTTATACACCCACCACATCACTATTTGCAACATTTTCTTGAAAAACATGGGTCCATTCTGCTGCCCATAACTTTTACTCCATGCAACCCTTATTTATTTTCTACACCCACCACTTCACTATTTGCAACATCTTCTTGAAAAACATGGGCCCATTCTGCTGCCCGTGACTTTTAGCCTATGCAGTCCCTATTTATCTACACCCACCACATCACTATTGGCAACATTTTCTTGAAAAACTTGGGTCCATTCAGCTGCCCTTGACTTTTACCGTATGCAGCCCCTATTTATTTTCTACACCCATTACATCACTATTTTTCTTCTTGAAAAAATTGGGCCCATTCCACTGCCCATGGCTTTTACTCTATGCAGTCCCTCTTTATTTTCTACACTACCACTTCACTATTTGCAACATATTCTTGAAAATCATGGGCCATTCTGCAGCCCATGACTTTTACTCTATGCAACCCCTATTTATTTTCTATGCAGCCCATGAAAATAGGAGAAGACTTGGTTTATGATACTAATTTGAGACTTTTGACTAGGAAAAGTGAAGAATATAACCAAGGTACTTCTAAGATGTGGAAATAGAAATGCATGAGATGAGATGACTTTGATTATATTGAAAACTTTATAATGATAATATTATTTCTTGATGAACCAAATATGTATCCTTTCTTATTTATATTGTGTTTGGATCCACTAATGGAGTGACAACGTGGATGAGCGAGTGAGAGGATCCCTTGTTTGGATCAACATGTTTGGAGGTGAGGGTGCAGACAAGGGAGCGGATTACATGAATTTTTCTTTTCTCTCACATATGCAAAGTTTAGGAGGATGTCCACGTTGGATAAGAGTGTTCTACGTTAATATCCATAAAATATAACTTTGCAACAGTACATGAAATGATATTGGTCTGCACCACGATGAAGTTGTATGAAATGATATTGGTTTGCACCACTGTGAAGCTGCATGAAATGATATTGGTCTGCACCACTGTGAAGAAGGAATCCATGTTACAGTGCACCACACAGACTATGCTACACACTGCACCACCAGAGAGACTTTGAGGAATCTTTTGACTGGTTTGATTTTTTTCTTCAAAAGCTTCCTGCCATGAGTAGTAGTGTGATTTTTTTTCATTCATTTGAGTGTTTGTGTTCTGAGAAATAGGAGTCTTGTGAGAGTTCTGCAGTAAGTGAGAGTGATATTGAAGTTTTTTGTTGTGTTGAGAACGAACAAAGAAGAGATAAGAGGTAATGCATTCACTGTTTTTGGACTAGAATTGATTTTCTGTTGATTAATACTGTTGTGAGAATTGATTCTCATCCTTTTGTAAAAGAAAACGGCATAATCGATTTTGTAAACTTACTTTTTACACCTTTAAAATAATTTCTAAATTATCTTCTAACTATCACATCACTTACAAATTTCAATAAATCATCTTCATAAATCTATTATATCATCTCTTAATCCAAACAACCTCATATATCCACTTCCTCTCCTCCCACAAATCTGCACCTCATCCAAACAGAGCATTAGAGGTGGTATTAAGAAAGAGATGAAATATTACTATTTCAATTCTAAGCAATAGACCATTAATAATTTGCAACTTTTATTTTATATCTTACAATATTTATAACTATAATTTATCAGTTCTAGTTATATATACATTTGTGGTACGATGGTATGATTTAAGAAATGTACAATAGCATTTATTTATTTTATTTTATGAATTAAATATACATACTTTAAAATGTATCATATCCTATATTTTATAAGATAAGATAAATTTTTGTATATCCAATACGTATCATATCTAATATGTGTGTATGCGATACGTGTATCGTATTCTAATATTATAGAAAAACACCACTCATTGACTTGTGAGTGTTTATTGGAGTACTGAAAACGTTGTTGGTAGTTTTGGTCATATAAAAGTGCAATTGAGGTGAAGAGGCTTAAATCATCCCTTATTTCTCACTAAAGACGTGTGTCTTGGAACAAAGATCAAGCTTTAACGCAACCATAATTATCTAATTTTTTTTTATTTTACGTTTTATTAAATTCACTTGCACTAATTCAGATTTTATAGTGATACCTAGCATAAATGAAATTTTATTAAAAAAATTCACTTCCACTAAGGGAGATGAACTCTATATAAATCTTTTATAATAAATTCATTTGTGAATTTGAGTAATACCTCTCTCTGTGTAATGTATTCTCTAACTAACCATTAGCATATTTGATATTAAGTTGCTTTTACATTTGATGAATATTGCGAATATGATTGGACTTGATAATTGCTTTATTATTCTTCAAGCAAGATTGATTTTTCTTTTTTAAAAGATAATTATGGAAAGCACTAGAAATAAGAGAAAGCTGGAAAATTATCCAAGTTTGGTTTGTATTTAATGAAGAGGTTTTTGAGTCAATATTGGTTAAGAATTTCGTTCTTATTTTAAGAATTGATTTTTTTTTTATCAAAAATATATTTGGAGCTGCTTTAAAAAATCATATTTAACACGAGTTTTATGGAAGGAAGAGAAAATTAAAAAAAAAAGTCAGCAATACCACGGAATTAAGTTCAACACGCAAATACAACTCTAATGTGTTTCTTGAATATATGGATGGCTTTATTTATTTTTTTGTTTCATCAGTTTAATAGGAACAAATATAAATTTTGACAAGAGCTTTTTATAAAAACTTCTAAAAAGAAGTATTAAAAGATAAAACTAATTTTAATTTTGAGTTTAAAGAAATTATTTTTTTATTTTTTATTTTTCTACAAAATTCTTAAATATGATATCTTTACATTCCGATTTTTTATGATGTAATTTTACACATTAATTATTAAAAAAATTAATTATGTAGTTAATACTATTTGGATAATTAACGTATGAAGTTGTGATGTTTAATAAAAAAATGGTGACATTTGAGTAGGAATTTCCCCGAAGTTGACTATTATTTTGCTTTCCAAAAGTAGGCAGACATAAAGCAGTGAGTTAACCTAGGTTGGTTTGATGCTGTTTTTGTCTTTGGAAAAGAAAGTGTGAATACAAGCAAAATCCACTTTCTCAATTTACTATCTTCCAATAAAGTACCCATGAATTTCTCAGAAGTTGACTATATTTATTAACACAACCTTCTCTTCCTTGCATGTGTTATTAACTTTCTTTTAGCCAATAACAACCATTTCACATTTCATAATTAAAATGATTTTCATATAATTAATCTTTGAAATAAGGAAATTAAACTTTTGGAGTAACATTCTCTAATGCTTGGTGTTGATGATTAGAGTTGCTAAATTGTCCTATATGCTATAATGGAGAAAAGTATTGTTCCCACACTCGCAATAACATGCATGAGCCGAACTTGAATATTCATGCTTTTTCAAGTATTGAATACGACTTCCACCATCTCAAATTAACGTGCAATTAGCACCCATCAGAGGTACAACAACCTTTTTGTTTATCTGCAACCTAAACACTCTTTACCCTCATAATTTACATCTTCTCAAACTTAGGCCACACGACACCATCAGAAACAAAATATATGTACCACACAGTAACATAGAAAAACACATCATTGTTTAAAGTTGCACTTGATATAGAGAATAAAAAAATGTAACCTTCTTGCTTTGTGTTGTTGCTGAGATATTGTCATACTATCAATGAGTTATAAACTAATTTATATAAGAGAATATGTGATCCTATTTTTAATTCAAAACATTAAGATAATAATTTTATAGATTTTTCTCCATATATTGTTCATATTCACTTAATTATTTGAGACTTTTAACTCACGTTTGAGTTCCTAAATTTTTCCTTAAAGTGTGAGTTCTTTCAACACATTGCAAACTCTTTCTCAAATCAAAGATTTTACCTACAAGTACCTTATTCGTCTAATACTCTTGACATACGACGTCAATTGTTGAGTTTATACAACAATAACAAGATACAAAAGTAAGAATGAAAGAAATTAGTAAAAGACTTTATGCACAAAGAATACGTTACAGCACAATGAACTCCAAAAAATATAACATGCCTCTACTTATAGAATTATAATGAATAATAGAAAATCGTTAAGATAATTAAGACAAAACACCATATATAAAAAATACAAGTAATAGATAATAGATGGTTTAACTAAATTTAACACTACTAGACGTTCTTTAGTAGGTAGTCTTTTGTGTTTTTCTTAAGACGATAATGATTTAGAACCAATACATCACGATTTTTTTACCTTGACTTCCAAATTATGAAAGAACTTACATTACATTCTTTTATCCTCAAACAAAAAATCAATCTACCCAGGTAACATTTGAATCTCAATCTTGACAATGACTTTGTAAACATTTTTTGCATGATTATCCTCCAAAGCTACATTCACAATCGTAACCTCCTCAAACTCAACAATATCTATAATGAAGAGCATTCTAATGCCAATGTGTTTATTTATCTCAGTATATTTGATGATCAACTGGACGTATGACATTTTGACTTTCACAATAAAAGTCAAATAATCTTGCATAGTACTTGGTTCTCCTATCATTCCCTACAATCATAGAGCCTCCTTCATCCTGAGTAGGAGATAAAGTCACCACTTATTGCAAACTAACTTCTGAACAAATTGAAGTTCCAAACAATGTGAAAATATACTCAGAAATTAACTTTCTAGTGTTCATATTTTCTGCATAGTCTGCATCTACAAACCCTTTTATACTTTCTCCACCAAAGGTAGATTGTTTATATACTAGTTTGAATGACACTATTATGTTCAAATATCTCAACATCCACTTCAAAGTTTTCCAATAAGCATGTCCTAGATTCACTATAAACTTGCCAACCACACTAACAACATGATCCAAATTTGGTTTGATACACACCATCCCATATATATTGCTCCCTACTCAATTGGAACATGAAATAGTTTTCATCTTCATTCTCTCTTTCTTAAAACTAGGAGATTGGGTAATTGAGAGTTTCGTATGATGACCCAAAGGAGTACCTACATAGTTTTCATATACAAACCCTTATATAACTTTTCTACCAAAGGCAAATTCTCGATATATTAGTCTAAATAACACTATTTTGTTCAAATATCTCAACACCCACTTCAAAATTTCCTAATGAGCATGTCCAAGATTCATTATAAACCTACTAACCATACAAACTGTATGAGCTTCGTCTAGTTTTCTACACATCATCCTATATATGATGCTCCTTATTCCATTAGAATATGAAATATTCTTCATCTTCCTTAAAATTAGGAGCTTAGGTAATAGAGAACTTTGTATGATGCCCAAAGGTGTACCTACAAGTTTAGATTCATGCATCCTAAATATTTGAACAACATTATTCAAATATCATTATTGAAATAGATGCAACACTCCAACTTTCTAACCTCTATATATATCTTTCCCTAGAATTCAGTTCATGGAACCAATATCTTTCATCACAAATTTTGAGCTTAATTTTTCTTTGAGTTTTTTTCTCTCATTTTTATCATTTTTATGATGGTTAATAATATCGTCTAAATATAAAAGCAAGAACAACACATTACTTTCTTCTCTTTTCAAAATATGGACGGAATTATCATAACTAATCCTCTAAAACAACATCTACCTGAGGAAATCATTAAACCTCTTGTACCACTATCGTGAACTACGTCTCAAGTCATACAATGATTTATGCATGAGACATGCCTTTACTTGATCTTCAACAAACCCATAAGGTTCTTATATAAAAAACATATTCTTCTAAGTTTTCATGTAGAAAAGTTATTTTAACATCCAATTTTTCCAACATCAGATTATATTGATTAACAATTAACATCAAAATCGTTATTAAGTAGTATTTTATCACAAGTGAGAAAATTCATTATAAATTAGTTCCTCCACTTGTGTTAAACCTTTTATCACTAGTCTTTGAATCTTTATTTTTTCACACTTGGTATTCCTTTTTATTCTTGAACCACTTACATCCAACCATGTTTTTATTTCTAGGCAGATCCACAAGCGCCCATGAGTGATTTCTCTCCCTTCTTCCATGACACACTTTGTTGACCTTCTACATTTCCTCTAACCTTTATGAAGCTTTTAGTTTCTAAACCTTTTATCTCTAGAATTGCAATGAAAGTGTAGCAATAACATATCGAAATCGTTGTGTTGGTTTGATTGTATTCCTTTTCCTGTCAGGCATAAGTTGAAATTTGAAATCCAAATTTGTTGTTTCTGACCTTCCTAAATGAGGAGTAAAAGGTTGATTCTCATCATTGTCAATACCCTTTAGGTGGTTAGATCGAAAGGCAAAACACTCCACCTCAACAAGAGCTTTCTTCTTTTATTTATTTGGATCTCCACACATCATAACCATTATACCCTTTCATTCTTTCAGCGCATCCAATGACTTATATTTACCAAATAAGCAATTATGTTAGAACTTCTCCATAAAAGAACTTAAACAAACCAACACCCAGTAACATACACCTTCACTAGTACAAAAAGGTAAATTAACGACGGTTAAAATCGACATTTAAAGACGGTTCCAGAACCGTCGTTATTACAGGCGTCGTTAAAAGATATGAATTTTTAACGACGGTTCTGGGAAC
>Ga0123341_1001919_pt1 | contig 16430 bp, 16 predicted proteins | sample Turbeapinknodule_FD_89959 | JGI IMG/M metagenome (GOLD analysis project Ga0123341, IMG submission 89959) | Root nodule microbial communities of legume samples collected from Mexico - Turtle bean Mexico pink nodule | ecosystem: Host-associated > Plants > Roots > Nodule | place: Mexico: Nepantla...
GCATACAAGAATATAGAAAGATAAAAAAAAAAAAAAAAAAAAAAAAAAAAAACCACAGAAAAAAAAAAAAAAAAAAAAAAAAAAAAAAAATTTTTATTTATAAAAAAAAAAAAAAAAAAAAAAAAAAATAAAAAAAAAAAAAAAAAAAAGCAACAAACTAGGGGAAAAACTAAAAAAGACACCATCTCAGCACATTTACCACTCGACATTAGCATATAAGATACATTAATTTTTTTTTCACAATATACACAATAAATATTCCTAAAAGACAATAATAAGGAAGAAGGAAACTGTCAAAAAATTAAGCACCTTGGAAAGACAACCGATCTCGAAGGGTATCAAATATTGATGAAGCTGCCGCATTTTGTGCAAAAGTCAATTTCAACCGACCAAGTAATTCACCATCTTTTGCCTGTGATGCAGCATCCGCGGCTTCCTTCGCCAAACCAATTCGAGCATAAGACTGTCCAAGATAAACAAAAAATCATAAAACTATACTAAAAGGGGATAACTCATTTACTAATTTCAGATAGAAGGTCAGTTAGGATCATTTTTTCTATAAACACTTGAAGAATATGAAAATAAGAAAAAGGTGAAACAAGCTTTTTCATAAACTAAAACTAAAGTATTCACAAGTTAGAAATCTAATTTCAAAATATAACTAATATGAGAAACATTTTACAAATTAGTTTATGCATAAGCTAATTTTAGTTTATAAAAGAGTTTATTTAATTTTTTTCTTCACATTCTTTTCTCTTAGAAGTTAATCTAAACAAACCCAAAGTCTCACTTTTTATAAAAGCTCTACTTTGTGCTCAAAATTGTACTCTATTTATATGATGCTACAGTTTGTAACCTTTCTCGAAGTGCACAACACAATGCTTGCAACGATATAAAAATTAGTTTGACTTCAGCTCGACATTGTACTGAAGGCTACTCAATGGAGTTGTTGTTTCGGATAAATAGCCTTTTTACAGCATTTCTTAATCTCATCAATATCCGAGTTGCAACTTGAATTTTCTATCTTATAGGATATCTTATCCTATGCCTAGTTGTACTTGTTTTTAAATAAAAAAATACCCAATCCCCCAAGAATATCTCTAGGCTAATTCTGTTCCTGCATCATAGTAACAACAAAAATAGTAGTAGTATTGAGGTGATGAAGATTAAGATAATTACGATCACAGGCACTTATTCCACTTATTCCACTTAGCTGTGGTTTATGGCTTTTTGCAAAATTTTGTGTCAATTTCGGCACAAATTGTAGGCTTTATTTACAGGAGACATGATGATTATTTATGAAACAAGGGAAATTGTTCAAGGAACTATAAGAAAAAACTATGATAGAGGATGGAATTTGAAACGGACTTAGCCCTAGATTGTTTATCATACGATAACTATTAGAATGTGCCTTTTTAGCCATAACCATAAAATCCTTTTTAGCCATACCATTTCAATTTATTAATTCAAATCTCACAATCATGTTGTATGGATACATGTTAAGATGAAAAGTAAAGAATTATGTCGTTTGGAACAAGCACAAAATACCTCAGCTCTTTCTCGAGGGTCTGCAAGTTTTGGGATATATTTAATGGCTTCTGCCTTTTCATCTGCTTCAATGCATGCCTCCACAAATGGCCTAAAACCTATCGATACCAGAACATGTAGGTATTGAATGTTAGAGTAGTAATTAGTTAGTAGCTAGCATAGCTGAAATAAAGAAAAAGTTCATTTCCTCTGCGCTGAAATATAAAACAAAGAGTCAAAATGCTTGATTTGCACCACTCTAATATTTCATTAACATAATGCTGAACTCTTCACAGTGATGATAAACATATGTATCTCACCCATTCATTTCAGATTAGCAGTCTAGACTTTCCAATTCCCTACAAATTATAAAATGAAAATATTAGTCTAAAACTTACCCATTGGAGGTTTCTTCTCCTTTGAAAACTTTTCTAGGGCAACCCAATCCTTGATTGTAGCCAAAGCAAAAACTTTAAGCCAATACCATCTCTTCTCAGACACCTGAGGAGAACAAACGAAATTGTGTGCCTCAAGAAATAATTTACAGAGAAAGAAGGGGGATAGGGGGATTAAAAGAGTTTCTATTTTAATATTTTTGGATTTTGTGTCAACAAATTATTAGTGCAAATAGGCACTTATTAATGTAATTTCCCAACCTTAAATTCTGTTTTCACTTTCAATGCAGCTCGATGATTTCCCAAGACAATACAAGTACGGATTGTATCATTTATACTAGAGTCCACAAAAATGGCCTGCTTTGTAGTCACTTCAAGTTCATGCTGAATTCTGCAGTAGCAACAGTGTTATAATGTTCCTCTTGATCGCATGAAATGAATATTTACTCAACCCATACCAAAGTCTAAAAGTTTCTCCAGAAATATATGAACAGCCTCTTCATACATATATGGAGATATTATCACAACAAGCGTAACAAATAAAATGCTAGATTATTTTATAGTCCTAGTGATTTGACAAGAATTAGTCACACCTTAACAGTTTTGCATGCTCTTCAGCTGCCTTAGATTCGAAGATATGCTCCTTGGTTTCAGCAAAAAGACTTTGTGCCTTCTCAATAAGTTTTATTCGAGGACCATGAAGTGGAGATCCTTTGCTTGCCATCGGATTTTTCCCTAGTTCCCATGATTCTTTCCACAAAAGAAATGCCACATCCTACAAGGATTGACTTTAGACTAAATCCCAGAATTTAAATGAAAAGAAAGAATGTTGAGCATACAAGGAAATGATCTGGCAGACTTGATTAAATCCAAAATATCAGGCATAACAAGTATGATTATAAAGTTTCAGACAGTTGCAACATAAAAAAATTGCAAGGCAGAATCGATAGTAGACCAATGACCAGCTTAATGTAAAAGGCATATTTGGAGAAAAAGAAAACAAAATAATAAAATGCTGTGTAATCAGGATGTGTGGATAGATAAATAGACAATTCCACAAAAAAAGTCTGAGTGAAATGGCAATAACCCGATCACCCATACGTTTGTGGTATATTTGGGGGTGTGAGGCTATAGGGCGAACGGGAAAGGATTAAAACATCATTTCTAATAAAAATTCTCTACTTTGATATTCTTTTTACAATAACCTTAATATCCTCATCTTTTATTTATTTTTATAACATTATATAATTTAAAAATAAAAAAAGTTGTCCTCTCCCTCCTTCCCTTTCTCTCATATGTACAGATTCAAAATTAGAAACTACACAAGCAAATCATTGCAAAGAATGAAAACATACTTGAAGTTGTCCAGTTGATAAGAAGAAGTCCTTCAAAAATTCATGTTTATAGAACCTGAAATTGAGATGTGGTCATTAATTCCAGGATGACATGCCCTTTTAACATTGAATAAATCAAATAAGAACACATGAACACAAATATGCCTAAACAAAAAACATGAACAACATAGAAAATGCTGTTCATCTTCTAGTTTAACCACTACATTTCACCCTTCCCTGCCTTTCTTTCTTTATTAAATGTGTACCTCCCAACTTTACCATTTAAGATGTAATTATTAATGAATGGATGATATGTTTTAGGAGATTGAATATGCAAAAACTAGGATGGTAGCAAGAAGAGATTAAAGATCAGAAAATTGGAGAATTACAATAGAGAAATATGTATCTGTGTTGATTAATATTAATAAAAAAAGGATGTTCACAGCAGTTAACTGGGATAGTGGTTTTTTTTTTTTATCAGCAATGAACTGGGATAGTGGTAGCAAGAAGATTAAAGATCAGGAAATTAGAGAATTGCAATAGAGAAATATGTATCTGCTGTTGTTGATTAATATTAATAAAAAAAGGAGGATGCTTCTTCACAGCAGTTACTTCTTCTCAACTGACTCCACAAATTCAGCTCATTTTGAGAATATTTTAGCCTCCCTAACATACAATACATCTTCCTATTTAACTCCAATTCTAACTGCCAAACGACTGGATTCCTGACGACCACAAATGCCATCCAACTGTTTCTTTTTTTCATTTGTTCTTTTGCACATATGATTCCCAGGCCCTCTTCTTGAGGTTGAGGTCCCATCACACATTGATTACTTCAAACCATTTGGCTTTGGTTTTGATCATCTTAAGAGGAACAACTATGTTTAGGCTAAAAGGCATGAATATTAATATACAAAGGTTTATACTAGTTATTAAAATTATACCTTAACCATCATATTTCACCTATTTTCCTTTTTTTTTAAAAATACATGTTCTCCACAGACACACTGTTACACTGAACATTTCAAATCATGTGTTTTTAGTTATGGTTAACAAATGGGAACGCCTAGGAAAAAAATCATGGACAGATTCATAAAAGCTACTGACATCCTCTTGACATAACATTGATACTTACTGCACCTTTGAGGTAAATTGTCCCTAAAGAAGCAAAATGAACATTGAATTGTACAGTAGGACCATAACAGGCACTAAATAAATAGTAGCCAGTGATGCATGGGAAGTAGTAAATGGTTGTGGTAAGATTACTTTTAACTCTGCCTATGGTCTCATAGTCAGTCCCATGCCCAAGCACGACGACGGTGTTAAACCCTCAACATTCAACTTAATACTAATCAAAAACCAAAACGTGGACAAAGAAGGCCACATTAGGGCCAATGAGCAAAGTAGATTGCATGATTTTTAGTTCTATTAGAAGGGCTAAAGGGAGGCCAAAATCGATACTAGAGAAAATTACTAAAATGAAACCTGTGGTATGTGATTCATATGACTGATCTCACCTACCAGGATAAAGCTATTGTTGCTATTCTAATTCAATCAATCAATCCTACCACCACGTTTTCCTACAGCTACAAGAGGATTTGGGATTGGTATAACAGAATGCAAACATGTCCATGTGGCATTTTATGGAGTAGATGCACACTTCATCACGAACATGGGAGCAAAACTCAGCATTGATAATTAGAGCTCCAAGGAATTGCAAAATAAGACAGTTACCTCAAACCTCACATGACAGTAGAAATGCTTTGGGGCCATAAAAGAAAGACTGAGGCAGGTAATTTAGAGCAAACAAAACATTTTGAGAATTTTTTTTTTGTGTAACATGTACGAAAACTTGGACAGCAAGGGCACAGGTTACACTGTAAATAAAGAATGTGACAAGATTGTTACCATTAACAGTTAACAGAATGTCCAAGAGTCTGTTGGTAGCATCCCACTTAATATTTAATATTCAATTAATCAGATGTTCCACATTGGCTAGAAATTTGATCAAAATATTCCTTATAAAACTTGGGCAATCCCTCTCCCTTGAGCAAACTTTTGGAAGTTTGGTAAGTCTATTTCTAGTATTATATCAGCTTTTTGAAGTGAGTTATTTGGTTTGTTATCATAACACAATATTTTACAGTTTTCCATTACATTAAAAACACTAGTGTATGCATCTTATTTTCTTTATTTGGTTAGGAATTAGCAGTGACCTTAATATTATATAACTCGGAGGATCCACACTGTCTCTTGGCTTCTGGAAAATGGTTCAAGGTCACATACCGTGCATAAGTCACAAATAAGTCCCGTGCTAAAGGTCGGGCCTGTATAGTGCCAAAGAACTCCAATGGTTGCCTCTGCATAGAAGAATCGAGCATTGAAAATAAACTCATTTTACTCCATACACATCACATAACAGACTATAAAATATTAAGATTTCCTGAACCAATACCTTTTGCCAAATATGAAAAAGTACAAGGTAAACAAGATCAGTATCCCCACATTCAGTCGCCTTCATCAAGGCTATATCTTCTTCTCCAATGCTTAACAGGAGAGGAACCTGAACATAAGAATCAATGAGTACAATAATAAAATAGCATTGGATAAAACATGGTGGACAATAAATACAAGCCAAGAAAATGGGTTGAAAGATGCATGGAAGGGGACAAGATTAATAAGCCATTAATTTCAACGTGTATAAATACAAGAGAATCAGAATAGCACCTGTTTTGATGAACGAGGCTCGTGTTCAACAAGTAAGGCAGCTAACTTTCTTCGGCCACTTTTGTCTGCATGAGCAGCAACCGCTGCATAGGATATGCCTTTGCACAGTTTTAACTGAGTAAAAGAAAAGAAATTTCAAGCTTTATTGCAAGAAAGTAGAAAGAATTATCAAACAGAGCTTGAAGTGGGGGGAGGAGAACCTTATCCAGCAGAATCTCCAAAAGAGCTGCATCAGGAATTGCCAAGGAAGCAGTTATCTTTGAACATGCCCAGTGCATTATCACCACCTCCTACACAAAAGCAGTCACAAAAATATCAAACTCACATGTATACTTAAAGAAGACTGCTAATGTGCTGATGATATTTATGGCAAGAAGGAGAGAGAAAGAGAAGAAAACAGTCTATTCAGTTGCTGCAGTTGTTAGATCCATATAGTATTTTCATACAAGTTCAGTTGTACTCTTATACTAAACACCCGCATATAAAGAAGAGTAGTGACTATCATACCACTGGGAATGTTCCACCCATAAAATGTGGTTAAAAATGACAGCATGGTTATTTTATATGGTTACGCACAACTGTAAATATGGTTTAACTTTTTCTCACAAAGGGTTTAAGGGTAAAAAAATGTGATTATATACAACTATCGATTTGTGCTTGTGGCACTAACAGTTAAATGTCTCGCAGGTGGTTAATGTGTAGTGAGGTTATTGAAACTTTGAAATGTCCAATAGTAGTTAATTTTGTGTGACAAGTGGTTGAGAATAAATGAATGTGATTGAATCTAATTGTCAATACTTGTGGCAGTAATGCTTAAATATGCCTCACAACACAAGTGATTATTAGTGTAACAAAGTTATTGAAATATCTAATGGCAATTAATTTAGCTTAGTTCAGTGTTCAGGTTCATTGTGCATGTGATTAGTTAGGTGCAGGTTCATAGTTAGAGGGAAATTGGGACCTGTGTCTTCTGATGCACCCCTGCAGGTAATGGACCTCATCCTCCATCCAATTGTGTATAATGTAGAAAGGAGGCGGCACATAGGTAGAATAGAGAATGATTTGGGAAGTGTAGTAGCGGAGGTTGTTATGAATGAGAAAGATGGCACTGAAAGACTGGACACTTGGCAACACAGAAGGGAATGTGAATATGAAAAGAATGGAAGGAAGTAAGGAGTTATTGGATGGATCGTAAAGAAATTCAGAATGGCTGCAGCCACAGGGCAGCAATGGCATTTTGCTTCTTTGATATTATTCTCTTATTTGCTGCTCTAATTTTAATGATTCTATATTCCATGCATTTGAAGCTTGCCCTCAGTGGATTTCCTTCTAATTTTCATAGCTAAAATAAGAACTTGTCATACTAATTATTAAATTAGTTTAGATTAGATTAATATATATTTAGTTGACAACTAGAGTGTGCATTGACACCTGTTTTCAACTCCAATCGAACCACTGTTCTGCCATGACCTTTCCAATCACCACAGTTATCTGACATAATCATATCAGCAAGCCTTGAGAACCTGCCTCCATCAGAACCTCCTACACTGCCCACGTATCCCAGTTACATGAGGGTGCATCCAGAAAAAGGTCTAGTTGTCACCATTAATGACATTTGACTAGCCTGGATATCCTCAATCCAGATCTAGATTCATTTTTCCTTATTGCTCCTTGAGTTGACATATATTTTATTAAAGACATTACAATTTACAACATGCATTGAAGAAATATGCAAAGACACCTGTTTTATCAATTATGTCAGTGCTTTCCTCTGTACTGACAAATTGCATGGAAGAAATAAATGGTACATCAGCAGGACTTAATAAAGGTCCATAAAACAGTCAACCATATATGCATGCTATACTTTGATGCACATGGCTGTTGTGTAATTCTTGCATTTTTTAAGGGGATTTCTTTGGATGAGAAGAGCAGCAACCTTGGGTTAAAACCTATGATGCATGAATCTGGTGTGTGCCAGATACAATGCATATCCAATACGACAATACGCTTATTTTGAAAATAACACAATACGATCCGTGGCAGATTCATATTTAAAAATGTATAAAAATTCTTAAAATACAATAATATATAATTGCAATTGTGCGGATCCAAATTAAGATCACATTTTTTAGACATTGTCAAAATAAAAAATTATAAATTATAGCCATCATAAAAGTATTAGTGCTTCATAGATTGGATATATCATTGATAAGTATCGGTAAAGTATCCTAGAGTATCAGATCCGGATATGTGACACAAATTGAAGTACGGGTGCATCAAAAGATAAAACTAAGCAATTAGCTTCCACATTTGCAAACTGTAAAATACTCTATTTTTAATATTATAAGACTGAATTTCCTTAACATATGTTGAAGGATTGGGTAGCATAGCTTCATTAAAGTTTTCTTCTATTGTGTCCGGTTGAAGTTCCTTTTGTTATAAAGAAAAATTCTTATCCTCCTAACTCATCGGAGTTGTCTTTCTTTTGTCTTAATGAATTTCTTCTTTATCCAAAAAATATAATGGCAACAGCATCAAAGACTTGACAAGTGATGCACAAATTTCTGATTTGCAAAATAGCATCCAAGACTTGACATTGATTCACAAACTTCTGAGCATATAACGGGAAGTTTCAATCTTGTTAGTCATTAGGTGTGCCACACAGCCATCAACCAAAATGCACAAAACTATACAATACACACAAACTTACTTGATTCATCCCAATATATTCTGATATTTTCAGTGCAAGCAGATGTCGGTGAGCATTAATCAGGCGACCAATCAGAACAGATGGTGTAAGCAACTGATGACAAAAAGTTAATTCAGTACAGTGTCAATACAGGCAATTTCAGCACTGATATAAACAAGTAAGCCTTAAAAACCTTGTATTGCTGAATACTAAGAGGAATGCCAATGTCAGGGCTGCGCACTGCATTCAAGACCCGCAGAATTTTACACATCTCTTGGATACAATCACGTTGAAAATTGCTGCCAAAGTCAACTGGATATCATTACCGAGAGCAAATATCAGAAAATATGTGTGTCCCTCTTTAATCTTGAGACATTCACTATCAAGAACAATGTAATTAAGACAACAAAACATTTTTATATAAATATCCCCAGTATATAAATCAAACTCACCTACAAAAGGCCTGCCCATAACTGGCTGCCCTTAAGAGAGTTTGCTGGCGTGAAGCGTCAAATTCATGACCTGCAGCATCAACACAAGCTTCAACTGCCTCAGGAAGGGACGATTTTATCAATCTCAAATTTTCATCAGCCTGGGAAATGACAATAAAATCAGAATCTCATTTATAAGCATGAACAGTTTGATGATGCCATAATTAAAATCCAAATGAAGACCTCAGACATCAACTAAGATCCAAATATAGTAAGGTCTTTTTTCTTAGTTTTAACACCGAAAACAAGTCATAAATCATCCACAAAATTCTTGTTTGATTGATCCATCATTTTCCTTTCTGTTGCATTAAATTAGAAAAAATAAATAAATAAACTCAGATTCAATGAGCCAAGTTTAACTACATTTTCCATTACTGGAAATAGTAGTCATTCTTCTTTTCCTTTAAATTGTAGCAAAATAAATGTATATTGCGTTGTCAACAGAAAGCAATGTTCGAAATGTTCAACTCTAATGATTTAAAATATACTTGATTTGTGTAGAAAGCTGTAAAAGCCTAAAATATTAACAATAAGTAAGACATATTTGATTATTCAATTTAGTTGTTGTTTACTAACAAACTAAAATAAAATAAAATCGGATAGCAACGTTACAGACTTCCACAAATAGAACAGCATCAAAGTGCTCAACAGAGAAGAAACTAGTGAATCTATATTTATATATTTAAATAAAAGGCTACACCCAAACATCTAACACGGACAGATTCTTGGTAAGAATTAGCCTATCAATTTATGGCTCAAAGCACATCTAGTCGCTAACAACTACAACAGACAAGCAGAACAAGCCTAGTAAAAGAAGAAAAACCAGTTAGCTGGCACTTGGCAGTGAGTAAATATGAATTTAATCAATGGCACTGATTGAATTCACTTATTTAAGATACTACCAGATAAGGCAATGGGTCAATTCTTGAAGATATAGGATACAATGCATTTAAGATACACATTCAAAAAATTAAAATGAAGAATGTATATGTATGTGTGAATTAAAAATTAACGTACTTTATATGAGATCAATTTTTGTAAGTGTACAGCTGCAGTTATTAATCAAGTACATTTTTTTTGAAGTATTATTATATATGTTTTCTACTACATAATAAAAATATTTAACACCAAATATGCAATACATAGTATATTAAAACGAAAATATACATATTAAAGTAAATAATATAACAATGAAATAGGTTTTACACAGTATTAGAGTAGTGTTACTCAACAGAGATATTTTAGTTTAGGCACATTGTACGATTGTCTTTATATTCTAGCTAACTCCAAGTCAGTTGGGTCTGTCACAGGTAGTTTAGATGTTTGTTACAGGCAGTTCAGTATATCTGTTTCAGATAACTTTCTATACTTGTTTTACGCAGTTACTCTTCGCAGTTACAAAGTCCATCTTCACATAAATTCTCAAATAACTCAACCAGAAACTGTTTGGTCTATTCACAGTTTATCATTTTCTCACATTTTTGGGGTGTTCTTGTTTTCCCCATCTTAGACCTTAAAATAGTCATAAACTTCAATTCTGCTCACAAGAGTGTGTTTTTCTTGGCTATTTCACCTCTCACTAAGGCAACAAGTGCCATGCTGCTGATGGTCGCATATCCAAAGATGTTTTTATTAGTCCTGGTTCCCATACACTGAGTTGGTCTCATAGTTCTTTTATTTCCACTACTTCTGTTTCTGTTCCTCTCACTATGTCATCTCCAGCACCTACCACTTCCCCTGCGCCTACATCCATACCTTCCTTTAAGCCCAACAACAACATCAAATTCATCAGTCTCACAAGTCTGTCCCTAATCTTGCACCTCCATCTCATCCATCTGATACTCAGTCTGTGCAAACAGAGCAAAATCTGTATTGTCAAGTCTCATGTCCACCCCACTCTCCTTCTAACTCCCCTTGAACTTAAAAACTGCAAAACAGGCCCTGGCCAGTCCCACCTGACATACTGCTATGAAAGAAGAATATGATGCTTTACTTAAAATATACTTGGACTCTTACTTCTCAATCTTCTAATCATGGTACCATCAGCTGTAAGTAGAATTTTAGAATAAAATATAATCCCAATGGCTCTCTTAATAAATATAATGCAGACATGTGGCTCAAAGATTTCATCAACAACATGGTTTTGATTACAATGACACTTTTCTACAGATTATTCTTACTCTTGCTCTCACACATAAGTGGCCTATAAATCAGCTAGATGTCAATAATGGTTTTCTTTGTGAAGAGGTACATATTTCTTAACCTCCTGGTTTGAGAACTGTACCGACCAGTCCTCGGGTGTCGTTGACCGCTAGTAATGATAGAGCCACGTAAGCTGGGTCCCACGAGCGGCGTGGGCCAGTGTCTCGCAAGGCAAGTGAGCCAAGGTGTCAAAGAGTGGTCAGGCGTCGATCACCAGGATGTACTGATGTGTCCTCGGCAATATAGTGAGGACGATGAGAGATCGGACATCGGTGACTCGAACAGCAGAGCTGAGCCACGAGACGAGAGGAGGATCCCAGACCACACATCAGTTATCAGTTAGGGAGAAGCCTAGATCACGAGGGGTCCATGCATGTGGTGTAGATGACGCGTTCAAGCGTAACACGAGTAAAGAGCCACTGGAAGAGATACGACCTGTGAGGGTCACGTTTCAGGGGTAAACTGCATGCATGGCATGTAAACAGCTAGGGCACTCCTAGGACGGATGGCCCCAGAGATTAGGTGCACAAGTTGGTACCCAGGTGGTCATCTCGTCGGAGGTTGCACTCCAGTAAGGGAGCCTTACGCGCTAGATTGCCCTAAGAGTGGGTGATAGGGACGCTAAGGCACACCCTCAGTAACACCTAATTGCGGTTAGCGGAAACCCTAGAGTATATAAGGGGTAGCGATTTACACGCTAATTTCTTACGCAAGTTTACACAGATTACATAGAGTTTTTTACAGCTTACCTTTGGTGTTTCCTAGCCCTATACTGACTTGAGCGCCAGAGTGCAAACGGCCTCTAGGGCGCCCTTTGTCTTTGCATTTTCAAGTGTTTGATCGAAGAAAGGCACGAACGAAAGCAAGGATAATTGGGCGTGTGATCGTCGTAGACGCGCGAAGATAATCGAGTCAACCGGCAGGAACAAGAACCCTGATAAATCTCTTGAATGCAGACTTAACAAATCAATTTATGGGCTTAAGCAAACCCCTCAGACCTGGTTTGATAGATTAAAATCTACTCTTCTTAGTTTGTTGTTCAAAGCCAGGAAATGTGTTCCTTCACTCAGTGTATTTTCTTCAAGAAGTTGTGGTTTACATTTTGGTTTATGTAGATTACATCATTATAATTTATAACTAGCATCGATTCTTCTACAACACAGCTCAACTCAATTTTCTCACACAAAGTTCTTAGTGATCTAGACTACTTTATTGGTATTGAGGTAATATCATAAAAAGATGCTCTTTGGTTCTCACACAAAACAAATACCTTCATGATCTTCTTCGAAACCAAAAGTGGAACAAGCTAATCCTATTTCTTCACCCATGATTGGTGGCTGCAAGTTGACTAAACAAGGTTCTGATCTTGTTCTTGATGCCTCTCTTTGTCACTCATTCGTAGGAGCTCTACAGTATGTTTCTATAACTCAACTAGAAATTAGCCTTTTAGTGAACGTTTGCCAGTTCATGTCAAATGTTTTAGAAAAACACTGGACAGCAGTTAAATAAATTCTAAGGTATCTCAAAGGTACTGTGTCTTTGGATCTTCATCTTCAACCTGCACAGTATCAAGCTCCTTTAACTCTGCAAGCTTATTGTGAAGCAGACTGGGCCTCAGACCCTGATGATAGAAGGTCTACATGTCATGCCTCAATTTATCTTGGTCCTAATTTTGTTTCTCGGTTGTCCAAAAAAGCAAACAGGTGTTGGGCATTCCAGCACAAAGTCTGGCCCTTGCAGCAGCCAAAGTCATATGAATCAGACTTTACTTTCTGAACTGAAGGTTCCTCATTCATCTCCACTTATTCTCTGTGACAATTTAAACACCATGACTCTCTCTCATAGTCCTATTTTCCACTCATGGAAAAAAACACATGGAATTAGATAGATCTATTCTTGTTCATAAGGAGGTTCTCAGTAAAGAAAGTTAGTCATCTTCCTGCCACTGATCAATATGCAGATGCTCTGACCAAAACTTGCTCTCCCACTGTCTTTTTGATCCAAGCTCAAAGTGGTTCCTTCTTTTCAACCCCCTTGAGCATGAAGGGGAGTATCAGAGTATTGTGGATGAGCTTAAATCTTTCTTTTATTTTTTTAATGTAAAGTGGGTCAATTAGTGACCCAATAGTCCGACCATTGACACATTGCCCTAGAGGTCACTGACCAAGCCAGTTTTCACAACACTAACTTCTGTATACAGGGACAAAAAAAGGGATGTTATGCAGCACCGACTCTAATGATGCAGCACCGACTCTAATGATGCAGCACCACCACCATGTCAAGACAAATCTATCCACAAATTTTATATTTTCAGAAAACATGTATCCAAACCATATCAGATATTTTACTTTTTATTTTTTAAAATAAAAGGATAATGAATACTGATAGAAAACATATCTTTCCTGTATCTGTACATGGCAAAAAATGGTATATCGGTGCATCAGAGATTGACACTTTAACATATGTTCTACATAGAATCAAAACTACAGAAATCTAGAATGATGTATCAGTCTAGCAACAGTAAAATAATTGCACAAATAACCTCTCTACCTTGGCACTTCGCCTATCAAAATGATCCAGGGCATCATATAGTAAAGCAGCAGGTGATGTACTTCCAATTGTGAATATTGAAACAGTGGAATCAGGCACCCGCTGTAGAAATTCCATACTAGTGTTGGACAATATCCTCACTCCATCACACTCAGGTATAAGAATTATTGGTTCATCATAAAGGTAGTGAACTGGTTCTCCATCAGGACCCATCATTAAAAGCATATCATCCCAGTACAACAGCACAGCATCCATTCCACACCAAGCAATCTGTTCCGGAGGAAGGGCTGACTGCATGCACAAAAGCAATTAGAGTTAAGGGTGACATGGAAGCTACCAATCCAAACCTAATGAGAAATAGGATAACAATGGTTTATAGGTACGCAAACACACACATAACAAATAGAGTAGAAAATTCACAACATAGAAATTATATAATATTAGATACACCCATTTTTGTGTTAAACAGCACATGATGGCGGCAACAAAATATAATTTACAAAATAACAAATTAAATTGATGCAGAACACAAAATTCAAACTTCCACTACACGCATACAAACAACAAATTCTTAAGCATTATGACTTTCTGTATCCTACAAATTTGAATATATGCAAACACAACAATTTCAATATATACAAACACAACAATCTGTATATACAAACACAACAACTTGCATATATACAAACACTAGAATTTGAATATACAGAGACACAAGTATATAGAAACAGTGTGTCTATGTTTATACATACACAAAAACACATCCATAACAATATTAAGATCATAAACAAACGTCTCGTTAATGATTTAGATATACCCCCATTTTCATAACTTAGAACTTGATATACTTAAATAAGTCAACACCATCCGAAGATATCTATCAAATAATGACTTGACCTTACTCCAAACTTTTGGCTACATTCATCCAAAATAAAATTCCCAAGCAATGTACCATGTCCAAGCTTTAAAATTGTGGTCACCACACAGCGCTGAAGTTTCATTACGATCCTTGGTATAACGAAAAAGTTGCAGACAACTGTGCTATTCAGTCATGGAGACAGAGACTAAAAATTCCTTGACAAATATGGCGCATGGTCATGGATTGTTTTCTAAAACCATGATCATGTTCCACAAACTATATGAACACCTCCCAAAACCCATAAAATATAACATGTATGAAGAGGGCTAGCAAACACACTTGTTCTGATACACATCTTTCTTTTCGTTAAATATTGTTAAAAATTATAAAAATCATGACCAAGACTATGGGTTACTACTCGCATTTCTCTAACACTCATTTCAACTTCAACACCAAAAACAATCCCACACTCAGACCAACCCATAACAAACACAACAATTTCAATCCACCCAAAGCATGATTCTAAAACCCACCTCGCACTCCCTCTCGATGATAACGCCAGTCAAGTCCGAAGTAGTCACCAAAAGCTTCCCGTCATGCGTAAACGACGCGAGCCACTTGCCGTCGCGTGAAACCACCATCTTCTGCAGTGGTCCACGCAGAACTCCCTCCCCGAGCCTCTGCACGCCATCCTCCTCCACAGCGAGCACCACAGCATCATCCACGCCAAGCAAAACCTCAACATTCCCCGAAACCGTATACTGCGGCTCAATCACCGCCATACAATGAGGCATCTCATCGATCATGGGATCCGCGAGCTTCACCGCCTTAGGGTTCCTGAAATCCGCGATGCAGAAAAGCTGGTTCGCCTCGGTGATGCAAACCAAGCCATTCCCCCAAAATGCACAATCCGCAACGTTGTCCTCGAAGCACTCTTTTCCTAGAGAGAGGTTAGGTTCGATCAAGTTCGCGTGGACGTCGTAGCGGTAGACAGTGCCGTCCTGGACGATGCAGAGGAGCGTCTGGTCGTCGGTCCAGGACATTCCGATTAGGCGGCCGCCGGAGTGGCGCCAGACGGTGTCGGCTAGGGGGCGGCCGGAGGAAGAGAAGAGGCGGAGCTTGCGGAGGGCGGACTCCGCGTGGAGCTGGACGATCTTGGAGTCGTCTCGGATGACGGCAACAGGCCCGCCGAATGGCGCGACAGCGACCTTGGTGCGGGCGAGGTCGACGTGCTTCCACGGCATAGGGTAGAGCTCGGGCTTGCGGTAGTAGCGGTTGTAGAGGAGCTGCCACTCCGCGGCGACGGAGACATTGGCCATGGAGGGGGTGGGTGGAAGAGCGCAATGCAATTGTTACGGTTATGGTTTGGGATGTAATCAGAGGGTGAACATTGATCGATCGCACTGTGGCTACGGTTCAGGGGAATTGGGAAGAGGAAAGTTGTATACAGGAACAGAGAGTCAAAGAGCGAGAAAGAGAAATATGATCAGATTAAAAAAAGTTTAATAATATTTAAATGTGAATATTTTTATATCAAATAATAATTTTTTTAGTATATTTAGAATTTATTTTATCAATTATAATTTGATTTAAATTAACAAGTTATAACCTAGTCTTGATATTTAAATACAAATACTTTTATATATAATATTATTA
>Ga0123341_1001921_pt1 | contig 16418 bp, 14 predicted proteins | sample Turbeapinknodule_FD_89959 | JGI IMG/M metagenome (GOLD analysis project Ga0123341, IMG submission 89959) | Root nodule microbial communities of legume samples collected from Mexico - Turtle bean Mexico pink nodule | ecosystem: Host-associated > Plants > Roots > Nodule | place: Mexico: Nepantla...
ATGCTATTTACACCACAATTAAGACTAAGCTACACTTGATGGGCTCCTTGGGCATGTTTCCCTTTTATTCGTAACGCCCTTGCTCTTGGCCTAGACGCTCCTTTGTGGTTGCCCTTCATGCAAGGTTGTCCTAGATGCTCCTTTGTGGTTGCCTTCATGCAATGGTTGTCCTAGACGCTCTTTTGTGGTCCTAGACGCTCCTTTTGGGTTGCCTTCATGCAATGGTTGTCCTAGACCCTCTTGTGGGTGCCCTTTATGAAAGGTGGTGTTGGGGCCTCTTCCATCACCCACACTCGAAGGAAACGCTCCCCACCACTTCCTTGCGAGGTGTCTAAATGTCGGACACCGGGGCTAGCTGTTCTTACCTGGGGAGGGGGCGTCCTGAAGGAATCCGTTAACCCCTGCCCAGGGACTAAATGCCCAGATTTTGAAGTTTACTATACGTACCTTCCTAACGTGTCGCCCATATCTGGAGAGTGCGCCCCTCCCCTCCCTTTGGGGTGTCTACACGTCCAAGCTGGCTCGTTCGCTTGGCGTCCACGCCCACACTTGGCGTCGCCCACACCTGGCGACGCCCGCACCTGGCGACGCCCATGCCTAGCGACACCTACACCTGGCGACGCCTTCCCTCTAGCGTTTCCTTACATTACAAGAAAAAAGAGTAGAGGGAGATGAGATAAAGTATTCTTTAACTACTTTTTTACTTGGGTGACCTCATTAAAAAAACCCCCGAAAGGGAAAAAGAGTGTCCCCTTTTAAACTGTGTACTACATAGTGTTTTTAACTGAAATAAACCTTTAAATTGGCCGCGTTCCAACTGCGTGGGATGGGGCCTCCTTCCAGAGTCTCAAGCTTGTACGAACTATTCCTCTTGGCTTCGGTTACTCTGAAGGGTCCGGTCCACTTGGGAGACAACTTATTCTCCAACTCATAGGAATGAGCCTTCCGCATAACCAGGACAGCAACTTGGAACTGCCGCGGCTTCACCTTGGAGCTGTACTGATACTCCACTCTTCTCTTTACGGCTTCAGCCTTTATCCTTGCCTCTTCTCTGGCCTCGTCCAACAGGTCTAGATTCACCCTTCTTTCCTTATTGGACTCCTCTGCCACAAAGCTTTGGAAACAAGGGGAACTCTCGTGAATCTCTTCCGGGATCATGGCGTTTGACCCATATACTAGGCTGAACGGCGCCTCCATGGTGGAGGATTGAGGCATGGTGTGGTAAGCCCACACAATCCTTGGTACCTCTTCTTCCCACGCCCCTTTAGCTTTCTCAAGTCTTCGCTTCAACCCCCTCAACAAAATTCTATTCGCGGACTCCACCTGTCTGTTCGTCTGGGGGTGTTCGACAGACGCGGACACCTGCTTGATGCCTACTTCTGCACACAACTTGCTCATTTGCAGGCTGGCAAACTGAGTGCCATTATTTGAGATGAGACGCCTCGGCACACCAAAACGACATACAATATTCTTCCATACAAAATGTTGTAGCTTATGTGCAGTGATCTGTGCCACTGGTTCTGCCTCTATCCACTTCGTGAAGTACTCGATGGCGACTATTAAGTACTTCATCTGCCTTATCGCCAAAGGGAAAGGCCCCAGAATGTCGATTCCCCATGTGTGAAAGGGCCACGGGCTATAAATCGACCTCAGCTTCTCTGGAGGCGCCTTGTGCCAATCAGCGTGCATCTGACACTGCTTGCATCACTGGGCGTATCTCACACAATCTTCCCTCACCGATGGCCAATAAAACCCTGCGCGAATCACCTTGGAAGCTAATGATCTTCCCCCTACATGGCTTCCACAAATCCTCTCGTGGAGCTCTAACATGATCCTCGTACACTCGTCACCACTCACACATGTCAGAATTGGGTGCGTGAACCCATGCCTGAATAGCACTCCATCAACAAGAGTGTACCTTGTGGAGTTCTTCTTTATCCTCTTTCCCTCTCCAGGCTCCGCTTGGAGAATCCCATCTGCAAAGTATCGCCTATAAGGCGTCATCCACGTGTCCCCTTCTTCCAAGGCCCACACTTGCACACACTTCTCTTCTTCGGGCGAGGCCGCATAAGCGTTGACACGGGGTGCCCTCGTCGTATCTTGAATTAACGACCGATGACTCCTCGACTTTCCTCTCGTCGTGCTGATATGAAGAACATCCACCCTATTATCTGCCACAAACTTTCGCGGCGTTTTGAGCGTTTCCTGGATGACTGTCCTCTGCCTTCCCCCCTTGCCTGAGCTGGCCAGCTTGGCGAGCAGGTCAGCTCTGGCATTTTGTTCTCTTGGGACATGCACCAGCTCAAACGTAGTGAAAGCTCCCTTCAACGCTTGGACATACTTCAGATATGCTACCATCTGCGGTTCTTTTGCCTGATACTCCCTCGTCACCTGCCCCGTGACCAACTGTGAGTCACTTTTCGCCAAGAGGCTTTGCGCGCCCCTCTCCTTGGCCAAAAGCATTCCAGCAATCAAAGCTTCATACTCAGCTTGGTTGTTGCTTGCCTTGAAGGCGAAACGTAGGGCTTGCTCGATCAACACCCCTTTAGGCCCCTCAAAGACTATCCCCACACCACTTCCCTGTTGATTGGAGGATCCATCTACTGAAAGCATCGACTGTGAACCCAAATCCACTTCCTAGGGGACGCCTCCCGGTGTGAGTTCTGCGACGAAGTCTGCATAGACTTTCCCTTTGATGGATCCTTTGGGCTCGTACTGAATATCGAACTCTGACAGCTCCACTGCCCAGCGAACCATCCTCCCAGCGACATCTGGCTTCTGCAGTACATTCTGAATGGGGAGGTCCGTCATCACCACCATTGTAAACCTATGAAAATAGTGACGGAGCCTCTGGGCTGAGAACACCACTGCCAGCGCCGCCTTTTCCAACGACTGGTATCTCGTCTCTGGGCCTTGCAAGGCCTTGCTCACGAAGTAAATGGGCCTCTACACTTGATCTTGCTCTTGGACCAACACAAAGCTGATGGCCCACTCCGTTACTACAAAGTACAAACGGAGGGGCTCGCCTCCCCGTGGCTTGCACAGCACGGGAGGCGTTGCCAAGTACTCTTTCAGCTTGAGGAAAGCTGTTTCGCATTCTTCCATCCACACGAAACGGCTGTTCCTCCTCAAGCACTGAAAGTATGGGTGGCCTTTATCTCCACCAGCTGATACAAACCTTGATAAAGCCGTCATGCGCCCCGTCAACTGCTGCACTTCCTTTACCGAGGCTGGGCTCCGTATGGCGATGATAGCTGCACACTTGTCGGGGTTCACCTCTATTCCCCTCTCAGTGAGCATGAAACCCAAGAACTTCCCCGCCTCGACCCCAAAAACACACTTCTCCGAGTTCAGCTTGAGGCGGTACTTGGCTATTGTGGCGAATAGCTCCTCCAGGTCAGCTGTGTGTCACCCTCTTTCCTGGGAGGTCACCACCATATCGTCGACATAGGCCTGCACATTTCTTCCCAGCATAGGTGCGAGGACCCTATCCATCAGTCTTTGGTAGGTGGCGCCTGCGTTCTTCAGCCCGAACGACATGACCTTGTAGCAGTAGCTACACGTCTCAGTCATGAACGCCGTTTTGCTTTCATCTCGTGGATGCATCTTTATCTAATTGTACCCCGAAAATGCGTCTAAGAAACTCAGCATCTTGCATCCTGAAGCGCTATCCACCAATGCGTTGATGCTAGGTAAGGGGTACGAATCTTTAGGGCACGCCTTATTCAAATCCGTAAAGTCGACGCACATTCTCCACTTTCCATTCGCCTTCTTCACTAAGACAACATTGGCCAGCCACTCAGGGTATTGGATCTCCCTGATGTGCCCAACACTTAGCAATTGCTTCGTCTCCTCCTGCACGACGAGGCGCCTCTCCTTGTTGAACTTCCTCCTCCTCTGTCGTACCGGGCGGACCTTGGGATCCATGGTGAGGTAGTGGCTTAGGAAGTCTGGGTCGATACCTGGCATGTCTGAGGCGGACCATGCGAATGCGTCTAGGTGGCGCGAGATCACCGCCGCCACTTCATCCTGCTCTTCTTGGCTCCGCAAGCGTCCCAACTTGAAAACCTTGCCACCAATCTGCCTCTCAACCACGTTGTCTACTGGTTGGGGTCGCCTGTCTCGCACACTCTCTGCACGAGACTCGCTTCTGCAGCCTTCTCTTATATGCGTCGCCCCATCGGGTGCTTCAGGCGAGGTCTCCTCTGATACTTCCTCCATGGGCGAGACACCCTCGGATGCTTCTTCCATGGGCGAGGCCTCCCCATGTGTTTCTTCTAAGCGCAGTCTTTCCTAGGCGTCCCCTCCGCGGGCGTCGCCTCTTCCAAGGGCTCTACCTCCATCGGTGTATCTGAAACGGGCGGGCGTTCCATCACCATGACCACGCCCCTCTTCGTTTTTAAGCTATTCTCATAGCATTTTCGGGCCTCCTCCTGATCGGACTTGATCACGATCACCCGACCACTAAGGTCTGGCAGCTTCATCTTCATGTGGCGCGTGGAGGCCACTGCTCTTAGCCTATTCAGTGCAGGCCTACCCAACAGAATGTTATAAGCTGAATTGGCATTCACTACCAAGTATCGAATGCTTTCGGTACGGAACGTCGTTCCATCGGTAAACGTCGTACTCAGCTCCAGGTAGCCACGTACCTCCACTTGGTCCCCTGCGAACCCATACAAGCATCCAGTGTAGGGCCTCAGCAGGTCAGGGGACAACTGCAGCTTGTTGAAGGTCGACCAGAACATGACATCTGCAGAACTGCCCTGGTCGACGAGGACTCGGTGCACCTTTCTTCCAGCTGTGACAACCGAAATGACCACGGGGTCATTGTCATGTGGGACGACATCTCGTAGGTCAGCCTTTGTGAACAAGGTCTGACTCCCATGGGTCATCCAAACCTTCCTCAGCAACTGAATTTACTGACCTCACATACCTCTTGCGCTGAGAGGTAGTGGGCCCTCCACCTGAGAAGCCATCAGAGATGGTGTGGACTTCCCCATGGATCGACATCTCGTGTGCCTGATCCTCCTCTTGTACCGCCAGAGCTGCGACCGTAGAAGACCCAGCCAAATAATCCTTCAAAAAGCCGTTCTTCACCAGCTCATCCAACTGATGACCCAGTGCCAAGCAGTTGTTGATGTGGTGCCCAAACGCCTCGTGGAACTCGCACCACGAGTCTTTGTGAGGTCTCAACACTTTATTTGTCTTCACTGGTGGCCTCAGCCTGTTAGCTATGTTAAGCACAACAATAAGATCTTTAAGCTCCACCACGAAATTGTGCCTTAGCGGCCTATTTCCTTCCCTCGCCGGCCTATTTCCCTCTGCTCGACCCCTAGTCTGAGGCCTTCTCGCCTCGTATGGGCGCCTCCTCTCCTGATTCTTCCTTCCCGTCGTGGCCTCGTTGACCCTGGCGGGTTGTGCACGCGACGGTGCTCTTGGGCGTGTGGGTGCAACACTTGTGCGCTTCTCGCATACCTCGCCCTCAGTGGCGATGTGTTCCACAGTGCGACGCCTTATCTCAGCAAAAGTTCGGGGGCGGTTGCGGATGATTGACTCACAGAAAGGCCCAGGACACACCCCCTTCCTGAACGCGTAGACGATCATGGGTTCCTCTATGGTGCCAACCTTCACCACCTGGGCCCCAAAGCGATTGATGTATTCTTTCAAGGTCTCGCCTTGATACTGCTTCACGTCGAACAAATCATACGATACTGGTGGTGGAGCCCTGTTTGCTAGGTACTGCTCCCTGAACAGCTGTGAAAGCTGTGTGAAGGAGGTGATAAGGCCATCCAGAAGGCTGATGAACCAGTCCATGGCCATCCCAGTCAACGTGCTCATAAAGAGCTTGCATCTTACAGCGTCGGAGCCGCCTACCAGCATCATCTGCGTGTGGAACGCCGTGAGATGCGCCTCGGAATCTTCCATTCCCGCGAAAGTCACTTTAGGGCCTACAAACGTGTTGGGGATCACCGCCTCCAGGATCGACTCTGAGAACGGCGTAGAGAACTCCCTTGGTGGAGTGAAACATTCGTGCTCATCTGCATCACGCAGCCGTGAGTTGTTGCGCAGCTCGCGGCGCAACTCCTCATTCGTGCGGCATATCTCTTCATTTCTCGCCTGAGACGCCGCGAGATCCGCCTGCATGCGCTCCTGCTCAACCTTCGATGCCGCCATTTCTTCTTGCAAGCCTTGCATCATATCCATGACCTGCTGCATGGTCTTGTCTCCACTCTCAATGCGCGTCGAACTCGGCCTGGTGGTCCTCATTTTCTTGCAGTTCTTGGAAATCTTGAAGCTGTTATGGTGGTTCCTAACAACTTTTCCGGTAAAGACAAACGGAAATACGAACGAACGACAGAAACTTCCCAAAATCTAAGAACTAACAACTGAAATTGGTCAAGACTGAAGAGGAACGGTAAAAACATGGCAAACCACGAACAAACCACCAACAGAGGTGGTTCTTCAGCAAACTTCAAAGGAACTACGAACAAACGGTGGAAACTGAGCGAACTTCCACGATGAACGGCGAAAACTCGAATTGAACCGAAAGCGATCGGTGAAACTACGTACTCTTGACGATGAACGGTGGATCTTGGACAATTCTTGAAAAACTAACACGAAAACTGCGACTGAACCATTGAACACGTGCGGTGGGATTGAGGTTTTAAATCGGCCCCACGGTGGCTGCCAAATGTTCCTGCCGGTTGATCGAAAGATCTTCGTGCGTTGAACTTGACTCGCGAACAAGGACTCCTTCTCCAACTCAGATCTCCGCCTTACTCCGCCGTGAGTGCCTGAAATGAAGTGAACAAAGGGCGCCCTCGCGGCCGTTTGCACTCCGACGATCAAGTCAGCAAACAAGAAACATCAAACACCTTCGTATCGGAGCACCGTAACTGAATGCTCTGAAGGTGTGTAACTGAATCGTAACTAACTTTTCTCTCTCTCCAACCACCCGTGCGTACAGTGAATAAGCAAGTGAATGATCAGAAAATGTGTAAACTCTGTGAAAACGTGCAACTGATAAAACGTACCTTACTAAGCTTCCAGAGAAGCTTATATACCTTGGTGTTTCAGTGCTTACTGCCACGTGGCCTTTCTGACTTAAACATCACTTACACGTGGAAGGCCTTACAAGGCTGTAACCCAACTTAGGGAAATCCCGCGTGTAAGTCTTCCTTCCCTGGAGTGCATCTGGCGCAAGGGGTGACTACTTGGGTGCCAACTCATGCGCCCCAGCCTCTAGTCATTCGCCCTGGGAGTGTATCTGCCCTCCTCTCGTATCACGCACATGGTTCACCCCTGGGCGTGGCCCTCTCCTGGGTCGTGTCTGTCCCAGGGATTCTCCAGAGGTGGCGTGGATACTTCACGAGTCAGGTTACTCCCTACTGGTACTGGGGATATGGCCTTGAAGCCACCTTTCTCTTTCCCTTATCACTATACTGGGGTACCGGAGCCCGAGGCCTCCTCGTTCGTACCGTGGCCTCTAAACGTGTCGTTCCCTCCACGGTCTTCCCTACTCGTGGGTATTGGGGGATGACAACATCGACACCTGATTCTAGCGACGCCCATACCTGGCGACGCCCATATCTGACGACGCCCATGCCTGGCGACACCCACACCTGGCGACGCCCAAAGTGGTCAACCTATTGACTTTCTCCCTTGGGGCCCTTGGTGGATCCCACCATGTGTTTGACTTTGACTTTGACTTTGGTCAACGCCTGGGGACGGGTCAGTACAGAGAGATTCAACACATAAGGTTTATACTGGTTCACTCTTAACCTGAGCTACATCCAGTCCCCAGAAACCCTTGAGTATTTCACTAGGCAATCAATCACAGATTACAGAAACACCAACACTAAAGAGGTGATCTTGAACCCTTCAAGAACACTCACCCTCTTTGAAACACAACCACTACAGGTCAGAACACCCTTTGACTGTAGACACCAGTATCTTACAATTTTACAAATATGAATTGAAAAACAACAAAGAATAGGAAGGATCACACCTTATACAAAATGAGTACAGTAGATCCAATTCCACTCTTAACCAATGCAAAGAGCCTTTAACAGTCTTGCAATCTTTGAAAAAAACATTACTTTTTTTTATTTTATCTTTCTCTCTTATTAGAGATTTAAAAACCATTTATATAGCCTCAAAAATAGCTGTTTTAGTCTTTCAATTAGGGACCAAAACAAATTTGAATCAATCAAAAATAGATTTAACCAATTCTATTAAGTTTTTAAAAAATTAACAGATTGAAAGTGAGAATCAATCGATTGAATTGACTTTGACTTTGAGGTCAGCCAATTTCAGTTTTTTCAAATCGTTTCCAAAACCACCAAGTGTAAAACAACCGATTGGAACGACAAATCAACAGATTGTTTTTCACTTACTTTGGAAAACACTTTTGTTTAAAAGAACTTGATTGATTCAGTTTTGGATTAAGATAAAAGTGGATTGACAAATTCTAATCTACCCAGAATCCATGCCCACAAGCAGTAACCTAGTTTTCAAGCAACCTTCATGGATTTGGAAACATCAAAGCTTCAAGTTCAACACTACCAAGCACAACAAGATAGAACTGTTAGAAATGTAGGCCTTAAACAAGAGGGGGTGAATTGTTTATGAAAGATTTTCACAAATATTGAAGGTAGATTGAAAGACAATGAGGAATCAACCAATTAGAAATCAGTTCAGCCAGTTCAAAATTGATTTTAATGTGATTGCAGAAAATCAACCGAATATTTTTACGAAACAATCGATTGTTTATACCAGTAGTGTTAAAAATAAAGCAAAAAAAAGTTTTAAAAGAGAGAAAGGATAAAGAGATCGACACAGAGAGTTTATACTGGTTCACTCTTTACCAAGAAGCACATCCAATCCTCAACAACCACTGAGAATTCACTAAGTAATCAATAACCTTGATTACACACAACACACCAAAGTGGTGATCTTGAACCCTTCAAGAACACACACCACCTTTGGCAAAAACACCACAAATTTTATAACAACCTCTGAATTTGCACAACAACAATTCTTACAGAAATACAGTAGTCAAGAGAGAAAGGAATGAGTACACTTGGGTGCAATCACAGATTAAAGCAAAATCAATACAACACAATCCTATTCCACTCTTAGAAAACTAATTTGAATAATTTCTCTTGAATTAATTCAAGACCAAGAGTGTAAAACAACTTATTTAAACTCCAATCAGTTGGTCAAAGCATTTAATGCAAGAGCCAAAACAATTTTTGTTAGAATTATAGGGTTAAAACAAGAAGGGGGTGAATTGTTTTTGAAACATTTTCGCAAGTATTGAAGGTATAGAGAAAAGCTATGAAGAATTAATCAATGGAAAATTTTTCCAGCCAAATATAAAATTGTTTTTAAGCTTGATACAGAAAATCAACCTGTTGTTTTTACGAAACAATCGGTTGTTTTTATCAGCAGTTTTTATAAAAACAAAGTTAAAGCAATTTAAAGAGTGTGAGAATAGAGAGATTCACACAGAATTTTTATACTGGTTCACTCTTAACCAAGAGCTACATCCAGTCCTCAGAAACCAGTGAAAATTCACTATGTAATCAACCCTAGATTACAAGCTACACACACCAAGAGTGATGATCTTAAACCCCTCAAGAACACACACCACTCCTTGACTTCTTACACACACAGTCAGAATAACCCTATGACTTTACAATTACACAGATTACAAGTATTCAAACTGAAAAAAAATTACAAAAGAATATGGAATAGATTACACCTGATTATAGGAAATCACAGTTGCTCATAATCCACTTTTTAACCAAAGCACAACCCAAGGCAATCTTGCTTTCTTGAATCCAAACTTTCACAAAATGTTTATGAATCACTTTTCTCTCATTTGAAATAGGAAGGGTAATCCCAACTTTATAGCTCATCAAACTAGCCGTTTTAATCAGTTAAACATGAGCCAAAACAGTTTGTAAATAACAGAAAACAAATATAACAAATTTATGAAAAGTTGTTAAGAAATTCAAAAATCAATTGGTTGAAATGTCGATTTAACCGGTTGAACTGGTTTAACAGTTAAAAAACCCTTCACACAAGTTGAGGGAAAAACAACTGATTAAAACGAAAAATCAACAACTTGTTTTTCACTTAGCTTTGAAAAACATTTTTCTTTTTAAAACCAAATTGATTCAGTTGTGAATTTGATTAAGAGTGGATCTAGCAAATTCTAAACAACCTAGAACTAAACCCTAAACACAACAACAAAGTCTTCAAGTTGTCTTCATGGATTTGGAGGCATCAAAGCTTCATTTTAACATTATCTCCCTATTTGATGAAGACAAATGCCTGGGTTGCTTTGGGAAGTTCTGTTTAGAATTTGGCACAACCTGCAATCACAGAAAGATGCAGGTACAAGAGGTAATCTATTCCAAATATATCAAGTATCACAAAACCAATTTCCACTAGGTGATTTCTAAAGAGGAAGATCAACCAAATTAGTGTGAAAACCAGTTACACACACATACATGCAGCAACATAAAAACAACCTGCTAAAAAACAGGATTAACCGGTTAATCCTCGAGATACTCCTTTAAGATGTCTTCTTTGACCAAACTGGTGATTCATAAACATTTTGTAAAAAACAGGATTACTCGGTTATCCGAGGTATGCCCAAATGCCTTCTGAAACTCGCACTAAGCATTTCTTTTTTTATCGCAAAAATCGATCTGTCTTTTGGGGAAACTTCAGCTTGTTCGCTACCCCCGACATGCTTAAGAGCTCTTTGCATGATACTCAAAATCTTGGCCTGATCGTTGTCTCCTCCCTGACCCTTATCTCAGACTCCTTCTTTATAGCAACGTAGGGGATATACCTTAGATCCGTTCTCTTCCCAATGGAGGCTTCATTGCTCCTGTTGGAACGGTCTCGACTATTTTCATTGTGCCTGGGCTGTTTCGAGCGCAAGCCGCCCTTTTTCCTGAGCACGACCTCCTTAGTTTCAATAGGCGGTAGCTCGCTGGCATACCTCGGATAGTGTCTCCGCCGGGTTCCTGATTAGTGAGTCACTGAACAGGCTCGCTAAGATACCTTTTTCAAAAGCGGTGACCACCATCTTCTCATCCTGTGTTTGAAGTCTTACCGAGACTGCACAGAATCTATTCAAGTATGCCTTAAGCGTCTCTCCTTCGCTCTGTCTAACATTGAACAGGTCACACAGTCATGGTGGATTGACCTTATTCGCCGAGAACTACTCTTTAAAAATTCTAGAGAGCTAAGGGAAAGAGGTGATATGTGTTAGAATTAATGGCCTAAACAATAGGGGGTGAATTGTTTGACAAAAGATTTTTGCAAAAATTGGCTAAGAATGAAGTTTTATCAAAAATCATAGAAGGAGCAATCAGGGAAGCCAAACAATCAAAGCAATTAAATATGTTTGCAGAAAAACAATCAGTTGAAATTTCGTTTTAACCGGTTGTTTATAGCAGTAGAGACAAAAATCAAATCAAATAGTTTATAATGAGTGTGTGTGTGTGTGTGTGAGAGAGAGAGAGAGAGAGAGAGATTACACAATCAATTTATATTGTTTCACTCAACCCCTGAGCTACATCCAGTCACATAACAACCACTGGGTATTCCACTAGCAATCAATCACATATTACAAACACTCAACACCACAAAGAGGTGATCTTGACCACACAAGAATACTCACCCTCTTTGCTTTTCACACAACCACAATCAGAACACCCTCTGACCTTATAGGTTCACAAACTTTACAAGTATAGAAAAGAAACAATTACAAGAATAAAAAAGGAACAAATTACACCTGGTATTTCAGGAATCACAAAGCTCCTAAGATCAGTTCTTGAACCAATGCACAACCTTTAGGCAATCTTGCAAAACTTTAAATCAAATCTTTTCTAAAAAATGTTTTCAATCTCACTTTCTGTGTATTTTTTAATACAAAGAGAAACCATATTTATACCTCTTAAATCTAGCCGTTTTAAGCAGTTAATCATGAGCCAAATCAGTTTTAATTTAATTGAAAACAAATGTAACAGGTTTTTGAAAAGTTGTTAAGAAATGTGACCATCAACCGGTTGAAATGTCGTTTTAACCGGTTGAATTGGTTTTGACAGTTAGTCAACCAAGTCAAAAATAGTTTTGAAAACCTTCAAACAAGCTGAGTGTAAAACAACCGATTATATTGTGAATTCAACCGGTTGTTTTTCTCTTTGCTTAGAAAAACATTTTTCTCTTTTAAAACAGATTGATTTAGCTTATGCATAAGATTAAGAATGAACTTTACACAAATTCTAAATACCCTAGAACTAAGCTTCAATCAAAGCAGCAAAGCATCAAGCTCTCATCATAGACTTGGTTTCATCAAAGCTTCCATGTTCTACAATATGACCATCTGGAATCCCACTAAACCATTGCAGGGCTATCCTTGTGAATGTACTCATGAACACCTTACATCGAATTGTGTCAGACCCCCCGGAAAGGATCATTTGAGTTTTGAACGCCTTTAAGTGATTTTCAGGATCCTCTACACTAGTGAACAAGGTGATCTTGGATGTTATGTAATGGGGTGGCACAAGCTCGTCCATGATTTTTTGAGAGAACAACTTGGGGTTGTCCCTTGATGACAAATCTAGGGAACGTTCTTGAGCAGGACGTCAACCCTGTTGGCGCAAGCTTCTCCGCAGCTCCTCGTTGGTCCTGCACAACTCCTCATTGACATGTGCATGCTCCTCCATTGTCGTTCGAGAGGCCACGATCTCGGCCATAAGGCGTGCCTGAAGATGTTCTTGGTCATCTCAGGCCTCCGCTCATAGCCGCTCTTGCTCTTCCTTGGCCTCTTCTCGAATTTGCTCCTGCTCTCTTTGATATTCTTCGTTTGCCTCTTTGAGAGCCCTTATGGCCTCCATGATTTGTTGCAAGGTCGGGGCCTCACTTCCTTTTGATCCCAACGATACTTGCCTCGTTTTTCTCATTATGCAGAATGCTCATTTGCGAATATGGGTGGGATCAAGTTTTATCGAGCCCCACAGTGAGTGCCAAATGTTCTCGCCGGCTGACTTCGGTCGGTCTTCGAGTTGAGCTCCGCTTTGACTAGTCTCCACTTGGTGCTCCACTTGGAAAAAGGGAGCTCTACTTGTTTGATCACACTCTGACGATCAAGTTAGGGAGATCATTCAAACTATAAAATTGCTTCAGACTAGAGTAATTAGAGAAGCGTACCTTTACTCGGGGTCTGAAACCCCTTTTATAGACATTCCTTCAACAATTTTCATCAATGAGAATATAATCTCAACATCCAGAATATAATATTCAACAACAATAATATCATTTAACAATAATTTGTTCACCGTGTACCTATTACTTTCGGGTACAAACATTCTTAACCACTTTTACTTGCATTTAATAATATACTTCAACCAATTCAGTTATTCCTGTATTTAATAATATACCTCAACCAATTCCATTATTTCTTCTATTATTTTATTTATCTTTTCCACCTAAACTTACCAGAAAACCTGGGTTGACCTCGTAACACACTTTTGGGCTCATTCCCGACCCAAGTCGAGCTATGCCTAACTCGCACAACTGAGTTGACCATGCCTAAAAGCTTGGACCGAGGTCCCGAGCATCCCTGGCCAACACACTTTGAAAGGGAGAAAGTTTTATCTGAGACAAAAATTGAAAAAGGAAAAAATGATTTTTTTTTAGAAGAATGGGAGAAACAAGGGAGGATTGCAATGAAAAGATACAACAACCCTTACCAAGGAAGGTTGATGCAATGTTGTTCTTGATTTTTGGAAAGGAGTAATAGAGGCAACAAAATCTTTGGAAAGGAGTAATAGAGGCAACAAAATCTTTGAGAAAGGAGTAATAGAGGCAACAAAATATTTGGAAAGGATGGAGGAATGCACAAAATGGATTTGGGAGAAAAGAAGAGGACTGAGCGGTTTTAGGTGCAAGGGCAAGGAAGAGGTTAGGCCAACTTCCTTAAGTTTCTACTATGCTTAAGAGCATATTAGAAGAAGAGAATTGGAAAGAGTTTTATTGAAAATTTATAAAACAACTTCATTCATCCAAGTTTAAAGATTATATGAGGGAAGTCTCTTATTTATAGGCTAAAGGAGCTTTTAACCATGCCTTTTGGATGCCTTCACCTTAGTTAAGTGGAACATAACTATGGTGAAGGTTAAAGGCAACCAAAACTGTGTATCTCTTTTAGGTGCTCTAGAAACCTTTTCTTAAAGGTTAAGTGAAGGTTTCTAGCGTGCCTTGGTGGTCATGAAAATGTGCTAGTAACAGTTGACAAGTTTTCATTTCTTACGATCTTGGTGGTCATGAAAATGGAGGAATGTAAGGAAGTCCCAACAATTTTAGGAAGACCTTTCCTGAAGACAACAAGAATGATTATAGACGTGGACAAATAGGATTCGTAGATAAATTAGGACTTACATACGGGTTTTACCTATGGATTATTATCTATAGGTAAAATCGAGTTACCTACAAATTTTTCTTATGTAACAGTGAAGTAGTTTGACAACAATCTATAGGTAAAATTCATATGTAATTTTGACGGGTTAGAGCAGGAAAATGTTGCCTACGGATATTACCTACTTATCCGTATGTAATATCCACATGTAATAGTTTCCCATAGAATTCACAACAATTATCTACAGATTTTACCTATGGACATTACCTACGGATTTATCAATATGTAATTATATACGAATTTATCCATATGTAATTATATACGAATTTATCCATATGTAATTACTTACGAATTCTTTCTTCTTTTCTTGTAACTTTGCAAGACTTGTATATTTTCCTCAAACTTTCTCAAATAAGAAACAAACCCAACCTGGTAAAAAAAGTATACTAGCAAGCCTAAAACCATTTACCCAATCTATTTAAAACACTGAATTAGGCCAATTTCAAAACATTTTCCTCTAAGAAAACAAAAACTTAGTTCTTGGCCTTCTCATTTACATACCCTAAGTTTCTTATATAACTCAAGTCACCTATACCATTGGATCCCTCACCTAATCTACAACATAACTCGAGTAATTCCTAACCAAATTTAACAAGTTTCAACCAAGATTATACCAAACAAATCATCTAGCTTCTACCATGATAACTTTCTATTTTGTTGTATTTCTTTAGCCTAATTGCATTCCCGTGGGATTATTTTGATCTTATTTACTATTTTTAGATTAGATTTGTACTTTCTGTGAAATTAAAGAGTTTCTACAAAAGTGACTTCATGTAGCTTATATTTTGCTTGAACCGTCTAATGTAATATTTTGACCTTTTGCAGAGTTGATTTGAAGTTTGAGTAGACCTAAGAATCTTGGAAGAAGTTGTTGAAGAAGGAAGAGTTGAACACTAGGAGCTAAAATAATGAAAAAAAGTGTAGAAATAGGCTTTAGATGGTTAACCCTTTGCTGGAATCAGGAAGTAGACAATCAAAAGTAGTAGTAACTGGCTCTGGAGGGTCAACAATGCTTGAAAAGAGAAAGTTGCAAAAGTTAGTTAGGATGAAACTAGGAATTATGGGTCATTAACTCCAAAAGCTGAAACTCCTTGTAGAAACTCTATAAATAGAACTATTTACATTAGATATAGAGAGTTGGAAAATGAAGTAGGTTAGTTTAGTTTTCTGATGTTCATTTTTTGTTTTTGACGTTTCTAGTTTTAAAAAAAAGTTTTTTGTTTTCTTGTACACTTTTCTCTATTGCTTCTTCTTCTTTTGACATTATATGTTTTTGTAATCATTGTTTGAAGTTGAATTCAGTTTTGGAAATGGGTAATAGTAAAATGAAAATCATGTCATATGATGCTATATGTTAGTGTTTTCTTCTTCAAAATATTTTAGGGAATTCTATTTTTCATTTAAAGTAGTTTTTATAAGAACATACAAACTGATTGGTTGTTCTTTCTTCAATAACACAAAGGATTCCAGATTTGGATCTCCTGCGAATTGAAGATGAAGATTATTATATGGTTTTCACTACAAAAAAAACGCGAATTACATACCGATTTCTGTATGTAAATATTGGCACCATAAAATAAAATTAGCAGTGAATGGGTTTTGAAGCCAGGTTCCTTCAGCAACCAAAGAAAATTTAACCACTACACCAAGCAAATTCTTTAGTTTTATTATGATTTTTATTATACTTATTATTATTAATAATATTAATAATATTAATAATATTAATAATATTAACAATATTAACAATATTAACAATATTAACAATATTAACAATATTAACAATATTAACAATATTAACAATATTAATAACACTAACAATATTAACAACACTAACAATATTAATAACACTAACAATACTAAAAATATTAACATATGAATCACATTTAATTTATCTATAATCTACTTGAATCTAAAC
>Ga0123341_1001922_pt1 | contig 16415 bp, 11 predicted proteins | sample Turbeapinknodule_FD_89959 | JGI IMG/M metagenome (GOLD analysis project Ga0123341, IMG submission 89959) | Root nodule microbial communities of legume samples collected from Mexico - Turtle bean Mexico pink nodule | ecosystem: Host-associated > Plants > Roots > Nodule | place: Mexico: Nepantla...
AAAAAAAATAAAAATAAATAGATTATTAACTTTAAATGTAAACGATTTAACTTCAACATGTTAGAATAAAATATTTATAAAAGATTGATAAGTTTTAAAAATGTATTAGAATAAAGTTAAAAATATTGTGTCTGTAATAAAAATAATGAAGTTCAAGAGTTAATTAGAACAAAATTAAGTTAAAAAATATTTGTATATGGTTTCACAATCCATAAGATTGAAGTTTAAAGTATCTATTTGTAAAAAGAAAACAAAATTTAGAATTATTAAATACTCATTTCTTTTTGAAAAAAAAAATTATTTTAGAATGACACACATATTTATTAATCATAAGATCAATAACATCATCTCTTCCATAAATGAGTAATCTAAAAATTGAGGAATAGTTTAAAAAAACAACTATGTAATAAGCCATAAAACATGTTTGGGATTAGCTTCTCTTTGAATATGCACAAAAGAATATTTGTGAAATGTATTCTTCATTTAAGGTGTTTTATGGTTTTAAAATGTCCATTTGGAAGTATGAGAGACATTATTGGCTATTTTTAATGAATTCTGAATTTCCTTAAATGGTACTGAAAAATAGAATTGTTCATTTCGGTTAATCTATCAGAATTTGAATAAGTGTGATCATCAGTCTCTTTCCTGAACAAGATCTACTTCTCAGGTAGCTAAAAGTTAATCATCAGTTATGATCATATTTTTGTGCTTATTTGCCTTTAAACTATTTGATTTCCCTAATGTTAACGTGCACGGACCTAGAAAGATAATTCCATGTGCTGTCAAATAATTTTTCAAGAAGGGAAAAGAAAAATTACATAAACAAGTACTTTTGTGTGGTTTGTGAATTAGTCCAAATGAAGGTATTGGTTTCTCAATAATACTCCTTTTGACTGATTTATATAGCCTGAAGGAGGAGGAAGAACCTTCATTTCTGCACCTTGAATTGTGGTGAATGCCATCAACTAATTGTAGCAGCACAAGAGAGTTTTAATATTCATTGTATGTCTTTATGGAGTTACTTCTGTTCTGGGAACACTATTTTTTTTTTCCAAAGATTTGCAAACAATTCAAACGGTCATGGAACAATATCAAAATTACAAACAAACTATTAGGTGATTGGAGAGGAAGGAAAACAATGAAGTTACTATATAGATAATTAAAAATTTGAATAACCTTTTCAACTTTTCAGGTGGCCTGCTAACATATGAAGTTTTTTCAGCAAGCTGATGGGTGGAGATGAGGCTCGAGAATCATTGCTTTCAGAACATTCCAATGAGAAAAATGACCTTGACAGGAGAAAGCCTAGTGGTAATGGTTCGGAGAAGGAGATCAACCTCAAAGGAAAAAATGATGAGCAAAAGGCTTTGCATCCTCAATGTATAGATGCAAAATCACAAGCAGAATTCAATTTCAAGGCAGTCTTCTTATGGTTAGCTGCATACCTAGGGGGAGGAACTATTTGCTTCCTTCTCACAGATCATGAGATAAAGGGCATAAAAACCAATGGGTTTCTTGATGCCATTTACTTCTGTGTTGTAACAATGACAACAGTTGGATATGGAGATCTTGTGCCAGATAGCCAAGTGTCAAAACTTCTTGCTTGCATTTACGTCTTCACTGGAATGGCTCTTGTAGGGCTAATTCTTAGCAAGGCAGCAGATTATATTGTTGAAAAGCAGGAACTCAACCTAGTTAAAACCTTATTCAAGGGGGCAAATTTTGGTTCACAAGAGCTTTCCAAAGAGGTTGAAACCAACAAAGCTAAATACAAATTCATCCTGACAGCATCCATCTTTTTGGTGCTTATGATTGTGGGGACTATTTTTCTTTATTTTATTGAAAATCTAGATTTTGTTGATGCCCTTTATTGTGTTTGTTCCACAGTCACCACTTTAGGTTATGGGGATAAGAGCTTTTCCACTACGGTTGGTCGTGCTTTTGCTGTGTTCTGGATATTGAGCAGCACCATTTGCTTAGCTCAGTCTTTTGCTTATCTTGCTGAACTTTATACTGAAAAAAGACAGAGATCCCTGGCAAAAATGGTTCTTGCACGAAAATTGTCACTCCTTGATCTTGAGGCAGCTGATCTCGATGGAGATCATGTAGTCAGGTAAGTAGAACAAGTACTCTTGGTAATGAAAAAAAAGTAATTGTATGCTATAAGGATTCTTCTTCTCTCTATCATTTGCACCAAGAGATGTAGTAAGTTCATATCTGTAACATCCATTTCTAGCATTGATAGATTGCACCAATATTTAGCTTATTATAAGTAATTAAATGCTCACGTTCAATATTTTTGGTTTTTGTAGTGCTACAGAGTTCGTTTTGTATAAGTTGAAAGAAATGGGAAAGATCAGCCAAGAGGATATTTTAGTTGTTATGGATATTTTTAGACAACTAGATTTTGATCAATCAGGAACCCTGACAGAAGCGGATCTCAGATAACTCTAACTCAAGAGTGAGATGAATTATTGAAATTTAATTGTCTCTGTTAAAGTTTATCGGTTTAAATAAGAAGCGAGATTGAACACAAGATGATTATCATAATTAAGTGAAACCAGGTGAACAGACTCCAAAGCATTGTGTTATATGGAAATACTTTTTTGATTATGAAGGTGATCGAGACATGTAGTTTTGACGAGGACATGAAGAAACATTCTAAGGAAACAGTTACCTAAAGCCAAGGAAAGACAAGACCCAACAACCTCAAAAAGCATGACTAAAGCTAGCAAATGTATTAGAAAAATAGTAAATACTTTTGTAGAAATCTCTATTTAGTGTTTTGTGGGAATAACCCTTTGTTTGGACATAATTATAGCCTCTAGGATGTTTGGCTATGACTTTACTCACTTTACTATTTTAAGTGTTTGGATACATGAAGGAAAGAAGAGCACTTTACCTACCTGTCAATTATAAAGAGTTCATATGTAATTTTACCACAACTTTTAAGTAAATCAAATAAAACTACAAAAGATACTAAAACTAATGCTAACAAGAAGTTGTTTTCTTTGTTGCTCCAAGTTAATGTTAGTTCAGAATTATATACATTTCAGTATTTCAGCCAAAGCATCCATGAGAAGTTCATACTTTTATTTTCGTTCATACTGCTCATTCATCGTACATGATTGATACAATAGTCACTTTCCCTGAATCTAGATACAGAGAACAAGTTATCAATGATAATTGTTTTGGACATAAAAGGATTCTACCTTAGGAAAACAAAGCTTGAAATTTGACACCCTCTATTTACTTTAGAAGTTTCGAGCCTCTTCAGTGTGTTCTGGCACGCCTGTTACATAATCCAAGAGTCCTTCACCAGCCTTTTCACCATGTCCATGATCTTCAGTTGAGAATTTGGAAACCCCTCCAAAAGCTATTATTGCAGCCAAGAAGATTATAGTGGAAGCAAACAAAGGCCAAAAATACGCCAGAATGGTCATAATTCGTGGTGCTGCATATAACATGAAGGATAAGGACAGTGAAAATGCTATGGCTATGGTGATATGGTATTTATACTGCACAAGCATTTTTGTAACATCCATGGCCCCTTAAACGAATGCAGTCAATCCAAAGGGAGAGAGAATTGAGGGATAGAGGGAATAAGAGTATGGTTATAGTTCCAATCCATTAATGAGTTTGTTGTTTATATTCTCAAGAGATTCTGAGAGCTTGCTTGTCCCATCTGCCACTTATTCTTCTAAAAGCCAAGATGCTTCTTCAACTGTCCTCTCAAGAATAAAGTAGGCTGCCATGGTAAACATTTACACAACATAATTTTAGACATTCCAAGTCACCTAAATATATAGAACCAGTTGAATTCAAAAATATTTATCTCAATAACCATATACTCAGATATAAAGTTTTTAGGCCTGTGACATTAAAACAAACTAATAGTTTTCGGTATTCATACTTTGCCAACTTCCTTAAAAGGTCAGTTTGGAATTACAAATGTTGGGTTTCAATTAAAAATTATGAATGCAATCTGAGTGAACAGGAAACACATAGATTCTTGTTATGCTTTATGGAGATGTCGTGATGAGGATCAACAAGACAAGAAAACATTAATTATTCAATGAACATTTGAGGATAAACTTATTCTTCCTTTGGGTTTAAGGTTTCTTCAAACCACACATGGATACCATCCCTCACGTGACCAACTCCACCCTTGACATCATCTTCATTAAATGAAAGAACCCTGATAAAAGATTTGTTTAATGAGAAACGATTCTTTTTTTTTTTTCCACCCAAAAAAGGCTGAAGGCATATCATGATGATGACTGTTTCTTCCTGCACCTCCATACCTTCTTCTCTCACGTCCATATATTTTCAAATTTCCAAAAATGCCCTTCTATACTATTCCAAATTACGTAATCCGGTAGTCATTTTTCAAATTTATAATTAGCTTCCGGATTACATAATCCGGAAGCCTTTTTTCATATGCATGATTAATTTTCGAATTACATAATCCGGAAGTCTTATTTAGCTTCCAGATTATGTAATCTGGAAGTCTTTTTTCAAATGAGTTTCCGGATTACATAATCCAGAAACTATTATATGGGGGTGACATAAGAAGGATAAAAATATATTTTCATGTTGTGGATGGAGGTGGCAGAAGAAGATATGGAGGTGCAGGAAGAAACAGTCCATGATGATTGAGCACTTTGGGCTTCAGCGATCAACATCCTTAATAAATTGTTTGCATTTAGAAAAACATCAAACTCAGTTTTGTCAGCCTGATTTCTTATTTTGGCTTCTGCTTGATATCCTGCTACTTATGTCGTAGTTGCAATTTTAAGAATTTGCGGAATTGGAAGTGCAAGATATAATTGGCTAGATCAACACAAATCCATCATGTAGCAGTCAAAGAAGCACCAGAATAACTTATTTTTTAGGGTGATGTTCAAAATTGCATTTTTCTAATCAATTAATTTCACTTTGTATTCTTTTTATTAATAAACTATCCCTGCTAATCACACTTTTTTTAATTCAAATCCATACCAGCAGTGGTTCCAGAAATACCCTTTGCTTACGGAATCACTATTTCGAAAACACCTAAAATTGTAAATGGTAATTTTGGTATTTTTGAAGAATGTAGGGGTGCAGGAAGAAAAATATAGAGGTGCAGAAAGAAATTTCCAAAATATTTTCATGAAAAAGATGTGCATGTATATTTATCTAATGACATGTTTTTTTATATTTTTCAAAATTTATTTATAAATGCAACTTCCGTACAACTACTGTTGCCCATAACCATTATTATCATATTTCTAATTCAAATTATTTTTATATTTATAAATAAATTCTTATAGTTAAAACCTATAATATAAATTTATTATCATGTTTTAATAAATGAAAATCCAAGGAAGAGTCCTCTTTGTCTTTCTGAATGTGTCTGACCTTCTTATTGCACAAGATTCAATATTTGATGATGAGAGTGAGATACTTGTGAAAGATATTCTAATACCGAAGTTATGGTTTGATATAGGGAGAAGACAATAAATATTATTCACCGATGTTTTTGTCTTGGATGTAATGCATATTTATAAAGTCATAAAATTAGGTAGGTCACAAAGCTAATTTCAGTGTTAAAGTAAGATTTGGTATCTTTGATGATGTTAATTAAGTCATACCGAAAGTTAGTCATTGATTTCCTAAAAATTGTTTTCAATCACGTAATTAGTGAGATATCCAACCACGTACCGTAGAATATTTGGTCAAGTCACCTATTGTTGGTACCGATGGTACATATCATAAATAAAATCTAATAAAATCATATAATTATGTTGAAATACAAGAAATTTAGTTTGATTCTTGATTTTCAATTTAAAATTAAATTTAGTTTCGGTGAAATTAAAAAACTTTGATAATTTTTGAATTTTTAGATAATTTTTAAGGGTTGATTAAGCATTGGATAACGCATTTTATTAGACAATAGAAATATTATAATCGAGTAACATAAAATTATTTAGTATTTACAGGGTTTTTTTTTAATCTTGAAACATGTATAGTCGCATAGGGGCATATATAACTGAAAAATGCATATTATATAAGTATTATAAAAAATTATAACTAAAATAAGTGTTTGTTGAATTTGATAAGAATTAGTCTAAGTAGTTAGGCCACACTATATTCTATAAACGCGTGCATTTCAACCTCCCATTGACCAACACGTATTACATTTATAATTTTATTTGTTGTTTTTCTTATAAGTTATATTTTGAAAGAGTAAAGTATAGTTTATGTTTGGTTTAAGTATAATTTGATCTGATTAGCAGAAGCTTAGTTTGATCCCACTTTCATTACATCACTATCAAACAGCGGTTAGTAACGGCGAAATTCTATTAAGAAATCATAAGGTTTAATCATAGTTGATAAGAAAACTATGGTCATAGCTAAATATGACTTAAAATAGGGTCCTACATACCAAGATTGCCATTAGGTTTCAGCCTCCTGTACCTAAACAGCTGGACCTGTGAATCATCAACATTTAATATTTATCCATTATACTTTTAAGCAAAGATCACAACTTTATCCAAATTTATTTGTTCTTCAAAGTCACTTTAGTTTGTCGTTTTCAAATTTTAACATCATCACAACTACACTCATTTCGTTTGTTATAGTCGCAATCTAATCCGAGTGACTTCCATCAAGTATAAACAGAAATGATCTCAGAATATTTTTGCAATTAAGCAATTCACTAACCAAAGTGAAGTGTTTGCAATTAGATATGGTGAACAGTTTAGTTTCCCCGTAAGAAATATTGATGAATGAATCAGTGACCTTGATAATTTTTATGCCCTTTCAAGGGTTATAACTTATATCAGATATCTACCTCGATCAGTATTATTTAGACCTTGTAAATATGTTCACTTTACAATTATCCTAAAGCCTGATTGGTAAGTGTGGATGCTGTGTATCCCAACACTAATTAATGTTGAACATTGAAGCAAAAGGTGTCAGCAAATTGAAAGGAAGTTTTGCAATAGCAATATGATTGATGCAGTACTTTATGTTCCCGGGTCAATGAAATGATGTATCAGGTAGGCCAAAATTATTGTTATTATTGTTTTCAGAAACCAAAAATAACTTTATAATCAACCAGTAGGGAAAGTGGAAACAGTTCTGGGATGGTTAAGGTTTTTAACAGACAAATGAAGTCCCATTTGTTTGGAAGTAGTTTCCTACAAGGGTTCAACAACACTCCTTGATCCATTTCCCTTATATCAACTCCACCTAACATAACAGGGTCTAAAGGTCATTATTTCATTATCATAACAGAAAAGACTGGAATTTAAAGATATGAAAGGAAAAATAACATTCAGAAAGTGACCGTTATAGTCCAGTATAAGGTAGAATTTAAGGAGAAGCCGGCTAGGCCGGTCTTTTACTGTTGTGTGTTTCAAATGTGAAGTTTGCTTCAGCAAAGGGGAAGGTCAATTCTGCCTTATACCAAACGAATACAATCTCTTATTTTCTTCCTTTCAACATCTCTATAATTATTATATATATTTTCTTGTGAGCCTCCATTTGTTGTTTGTTACTGATGATGTTTTTGGACTCTGCCTACTTTGTCATTTACTACACCTAAAAAGGAAAAGAACCAAACCAAAGTATTGTGTTCGGATATAAGCCTGAGTCCTTCCATCTGTTTGGCAATCAATCTATCAGTGTGAGTTTTTTGCGCCAAAAAGAGAAATGGTGAGCTGTGATGAGCAACGTGGAGAAAAGCCTCCACTTGTCCAATCTGACCCGGTGGTGTTGGAGATTAATAGTTTGCAAAACCAACTCAAAGGTTGTTATTCTAATTTGTTCTTCTATATGTTTCTGCTTCACGATATTGACTTTTACTTCCTTTCTTTCATTCCGGAGTGTTGATGGCATTGTTGTTCTTAGGTCTATAGAAGTTTGAAATTTTGTGGGACCTCTTAAATGAATCCTCGTTCCCAAGAAATCATAGTTTTCTTGTTGCATGCCAAAATGAATAAGTTGAATACAGTTTGAGAGCGTCTAATCTAGTATCTTCATATCAGCGGTTCATCTTTAGACCTTGCAATAAGTCCATTCGATAATTATTGCAGAAAAAGTTAAGGAACTGACGACTTGCCAGAATGAAATCAAAGCCTTAAGGGCAACTGAGGCTCTGAAGGACAAGGCCGTAGAAGAGGTACTTCTTTTTTAACACTACAATACTATAAATTATTAGACATTCCAAAACTACTACTTGTCCATGGTCCCAATCAATATCTATGTCACATGTTTTCCATCTGTCCTACCAAAATTAATAAAAACTGATACTTTTGGATCAATACACACCTAGGATTTTGTAGTAGAATTCAGGATTAAAAACTGATTATCTAAAATAATGCATATCGCATAATATCATAACAAGGCCTTAGGACCATTATGTCTTTTATGTTATAAACCGAAGAAAATTATGTAATTATAAATTTAGTTGCCTTACGTGTCTAAGTATATAAATTTCTCCAGTCAGTACTAATATTAGCTGTAATTCTCTCTCTTCACTTCCAGTTGAGAAATAGAGTCGGTAAACTGGACGAAAGACTTGGAGTTACAGAGGATCGTCTTAAACAAAAGGTGCACTGTGCTGGTACTACTATTTTTTGGAAGTTGAATGCTCGACTCTAAAATGCATGTTTTTTTTTTAAATCTGTTAATGTGCAGCATCTAGAAATCAAGAAACTGACAGATGAAAAGAAAGATGCATTGGCTTCACAATATGCTGCAGAAGCAACACTTAGAAGGGTCCATACAATTCAAAAGGATGAAGATTTTATTCCAATTGAGACTGTCATTGCTCCTCTTGAAGCTGAGATCAAAATGTATAGGAATGAGGTACAACTGGTGCAATTTCCAACAAGGATGTGTTTACAAGAAAATAACAAAATCTAAGTGAATTTGCATGTGGACAATACTAACAAATAATATTCCAATTTGGCTTCATAGATTACTTCACTTCAAGAAGATAAGAAATCTTTGGAACGACTCACAAAATCAAAAGAGGCAGCATTGCTAGAAGCAGAGAGGATTCTGCAAAGTGCCCTAGAGAGGGCCCTAGTAGTTGAGGAGGTTCGAAATCAGAACTTCGACTTGAAGAGACAGATTGAAATCTCCCAGGCATGAGTTTCAAAGCTTGCTTTTTCATATTTGATTTCCGTAGTGAAGTGTAAGTGGTTCAGCTAATTAACAACTTCCAAAAATAGGAGGAGAACAAAATCTTAGAGAAAAAGCATCGTCAAAAGATTTTAGAAGTTGAAAAGCTTAGCCAAACTATTCAAGAACTTGAGGAAATTATTTTAGCTAGTGGAGCTACTGCTAATGCTGTTCGTGACTATCAGCGACGGACTTCTGAACTGCAAGTAGGCATATATTAAGTAGTTATTGGCATAACTTAGTGTTAGTTGCAATGAGTTATTGATTGATCCATAATTTTAACTGGTTCTGAATAATTTTTCAGGAAGAAAAGAGGAAATTAGAGAGGGAGCTAGCAAGGGTAAAAGTTTCAGCAAACAGAATTGCAAATGTTGTGGCTAATGAGTGGAAGGACGAAAATGATAAGGTCATGCCTGTCAGGCAATGGCTGGAAGAGAGAAGGATTATGCAGGTATATCTTCCTTTGATAATATTTGGAGATCATATGGCCCTGTTTTCACGACCACAATGCTACTATTTCTGTTAACCATATAATTTTGCTCCAGATTACTACAATAACCATATATATCCATAGAGGAAATCTCAGTTAAACAGGGTATAAACGATAATAATCCAATTTTAGGAATATAATCAAGAGAAATTATTACTCTTGTCATAACTGCAGTGAGAAAATTGACAGACAATTCAAACACATTTTTCACTCCGAAAACTTATTTTAAATATTGAGCAAGAAATTTCTATCAACAAGTGTACGTCCTTGCATATATGTAGGCAGAGATTCAACGGTTGAAGGTCAAGCTAGCTACATCAGAGAGAACAGCTAAGGCAGAGTCACAATTGAAGGTATTTATCCAACTTTTTTGGTCCTCCGTGTAAGCATCTAGATCAACCTTTAACGTGTTACTAATATTATCTGGTGCTTACTACAGGATAAACTAAAGCTAAGGCTTAAAACACTGGAGGAAGGCTTAAAGCATTTCTCAAGTTACCCAAACATTCTGAATGTGCCTTGTGCATCTCCAAAAGCAGAAAAGTCGAACATACTAGGTTTCCTAACAACCAGTAGTGATCTGAGAAAGAGATCCACATCACAACCAAGGGCATCTAGGGTTGGAAGCTCTTTGTTCCAGCAACCAAATGTAAAAAACAACACAGACATATTGGCAGGGAATTTAAAACTGGGGAGCCCTATAAAGAAATACAGTACTGCAGAAAATGTGTTGAAGAAAGGAATGTGGGCATCCAGAAGTAAAGTTGCTGATAATGCTGAAAAGGAAATGAGATGCAGGTGAACACAGATATGACATTAAACAGATGCAATGACGAAAGAGAAGCAGCAGAAATTAAAACCACTGTTAATGTGGATGAAGAAGACCCTGAAAGCAAGAAACCATACGGATCAGGCAGGGATGATGTGGTCTCAGGTTTTCTATACGATAAGCTGCAAAGGGAGGTCATCAATTTGAGGATGTCTTGCGAAACTAAAGATAGTAGTTTACAATCTAAAGATGAAGAAATTAAGGTAATAGTAACAACTATTCCCCACCCCATCTCTTCTTACATTAAAGAGAAGATGATTTTGTTTTTGGTTTTACAGATGCTTACAAAGAAAGTCGATGCACTCACAAAAGCCATGCAAGTAGAGTGGAAAAAAATGAAAAGAGAAGCAGCTTCCAGAGAGAAAGAGGCTTCATCAACAAAGTCAGATGATAATAGGAAAAACAGAAGCGCAAACTCCTCTAAAAGGTTCTGTACACTCACTTTCTGTAGTGTGGCTAATAACTATTAACCGTCAAGTTTGTTCAGTCCATTTTATGACGAACCATAACAATTTTATAAAAATTGCTACAGGGTGATGACTGAGCGCTGAATATTTGGAGATAGTTGAAGGCAATTTATTTATCAATGGCATCTTATGATTTTTGTAAATGCAAAACATTTGGTTGGGTAGTATCCTGAAATAAATTTCCACTGGGAAAAAGGAAGTTTGGGAATCTGTTTCTGTACAAACAGGCGTTAAACATCTTTCTCTATATTTGGATAAAAGACAAATGCTTTGTGATTGTGAGTGTTACACACTAGCCAAGTTTGTGGCATGCTTCATGGACTTGCATCACGAACACTTTTCCAACAAGGGATAATATTGTCCAGTAGTAAAAGATTTAGGGCCTATTTGATCCTCTTCCACTTTCTAGTTATAAAAATTGTTTTTTAAAAAATCTCACACCACTCACTCAGCCATCAATTTCTCATTCAAAATTTATTAAGATATGAAATTTCTTTCCAAAACAAGTGTTTCAAAAACCAAAAAAACAAAAACAACAGGAAAATATTTTCTCATTTTCTTCTGCTTTCTTCTTATTCAACCTCTCCTGTAATTCCACACTATACACTCTGCTACGTGCCTTGCATGATCTTCCACTAGTTATCTAAGCAACTGTGTTTAGTCACATTTTAAAAACAAAACAGTTTTAGAATATAGAAATCAATTCTAAAGGAAAAATAAAGGTTTGCCCGTGTTGAACACACTACACAGGGAGGGGTTCCCAAGTAATTTCGAGAAAAATACCAGAAAGTAGTATGTATTAAATCAATATGACATAACTATAGTTCTCTATTCCTTGAGCATCAAAACATCTGCCAGTGGTAATCCTGGTTTACTACAATTACAGCAAAACATTTATGTTGGATGAATTCCGCCACTAATTTTCACTTAGAAAATGAAATGTGAAAGTATCTTCTACTAATTGGTTCGTTGAAAAAATGTATATTAAAGCTCAGCATTCACTACACCTATGGTCTGAATGTAAGAGTCTTAAACTAAAGGAATAAAAAACAGAACATGCTAGTATAAAAAATATACAGATGAGCTTCACTTTTCTTCAGCCTCTGCTGTTACATTTCAAGAATCAACAGGCAAACATCGCCAAATTCCTGAGAAAAGACAATGTATATTATCCTTTAGGAAATTTAAATGGAAAAAAACTACAATAACTAGTTGCACAATTTGTCATGGGAAAGCTTAAAATTATGATTCTCCAATCATTTAATGGTTCTGCATCTAAATACTTGGTAAAGAGGCCCATTTGGCACCCTCTTGCATTCCAGAATTTTCCCTTAAAACGAGAAACTATACTTTACTGCTCCAGTTAACAGCAATTACGAGTGTTCCTTAGCCAACACAAGCTTCACTTTCCTCGTTTTCACATTTATATTGTCAGTTTTTCTACAAGATACCAAAGGCTCAACATATTGTGTCAATTAAGGCACAAAGACGGTACACCTCCCCAATATGCAGAATCCTGCAAACCAGCATGTATCGTTTAAAATAAAGAGTTCTTCATTGTAACTAGCCTTGTAGGCATTGAACTTTGTTTCGCCTCCTTCAGGCAGAGGACCTCTGGTTTCCTTCTTTGGTTGAAACTGAGATGAACTTAAGACTACTTTATATAAAGGCATCTATGGTTAATTAAGTTAAATAAAAACAAACGTGCAATATTCACCAAAAAAACACTAACATGCAAACCATCAAACTGCGTTTGCTCATTGACTTATTTAAAAAGACAGAAAAGGGTTATTTTCGGCAGAAAAAGTCAATGACGCCATGCACACAAAGGAGGAGCTTGAACTATCAAAGTGATAGCATGAGTTCAGAAAACCGTAACATTGTCATTTAACTAATTTTTTTTCACAATAAGAATACAATTTCAATCAAATCAAAGTCAATCCCAATCACTGCCAACATAACTAATTGAAATAAGGTCAACCTTATTACCATAAAAATTGTCAACCTTATTACCTTAACTAGGCCTTTCATTCTTTTCCTTTTCTCCTCTCTGTTACCGAAGAAACAAAAGGACAAATGAAACTTAGACCAAAAATCCACTTGCGTTATGTTCATAGTAGAACACTGACCATGTGTTGCAGGACTGTTCTCCTACGCAATGCAAGTTTGGAAGACATTTGTCTTTTGCCTTTACCCTTCTAATTGGAAGTTCGGCCGAATCGATCTTGCCATAAAACGAGCAACTCATGCAATAATGCATATAAGAAGACGGCAGACCATATTTTACTTTGTTTACCTCTCTTTGCCAACTATCATTTCCACTGAGCCAGCAAGATTTCTAATTTAATCTTTTTATGTGAACATTGACTTTCAAACATTTTGCATAACAAACCCTTTATTCAATACCCTCTATTTTTCTTAGGTATACAGTAACCTCTAAAAAGTGGGCGTGGTTTACATCACACCTTAAAAAGTCAAATTAGACTAGAGTTGTGCACATATATATTTAGAAGAAATTTACAAAATTCTTATATCACTCAAATGCAAGTAAACCTAGCCAGTAGCCACCATACTTGATAACAAATATTAGTGTCAGCTCTACATTTAGTCTATAAGACATTCATAATAAAATAATTATATATCAGAATCTAATACAAAAAAATTCCTCAAAAGACAAAGGAAAATGCATAAAATTGCATGGCATATCATTCCCTGAAACAACATAAACAATGGAGAAAAGCTGTAGTTGGAATTACCAAAACCCCATAGCCCAATAACATTAATTATGCAGTAACCATTTCCCTAGACTCTAGCCATGATTTGGCTGCTACCTCTGTAGTCAAAAACCAGCCAGCCTTGTCTGGAGCCTCGTGGAATGGAGCATTGAGTTCGTTTAAATGTGATTCAACTACACTTGCCAAACCTTTTTCCGAATACCTGTGTTTCCCATGACCAGTGTTAATTCCAAGTACTGGAGGAAGATCCTCTCCTGATTCCAAAACCTTAGACAAATCATTTATCCAAGCATGTAAAGCGGTAAGCGAAGCTCCAAGTGATAGACTCTTTAGATGCAGAGACCACTGAGTTTGAGACTTGGTCTGTATATCCGTATATATTTCACGCGACAACCCTATGTCCAGAAGCTGACATGCCATGTCCAACAAATTCAGGTTGACACAAAGATCGATCAGAGAATTGCAAAAGGGCTTCTTTACTTCATCAGCAATTGAATCAAAGAGTTCAGAAGCTTCTTTTCTAAACTCCCCATCACCCTCCTCCAGCCCTTCGACCAAATATCTTACCACAGACCCAAGCTTTGGATTAGCCTTATCCACACAATAGTTTAGCTTGAAAAGTTCTTCTTTTGGTGTTTGGGTCATAACATTCAGAAGACATCCACAGAAACGGTCGTCTGGACTGATACCCAAATCCAGAAGTTGATCAAACGTCTTCACAACATCATCAGTACGCCCGGCCTTCCCATAGCACTGCACAAGTGACGTCAGAACAAAAATAGTAGGCTCAAAGCCAGATTCAATCATTTCATTCAACATTCTTTCGGCATCTGAAACGTTCCCACTGCAAGAATATATGGTAATCAAGGACGAGAACGTCCAACTGTCACAAAGGCAAGTTGCAGAACTTTTCATGTCTTCAAAAATCTTAAATGCATCATCAGCAAGACCGAGATCAGCACACATAGCTAAAAGGGTATTGTAAAGATGAGTGTTCATCTCCATTCCCTTTTCCCTCATTTCCTTATAAACAAAGAGAGCATCTTCGCTGTAGCGCCCTCTACCATAGGCTCGCAAGAGAGACGCATAAGTCACCCAATTCGGTGATAATCCATTATTCATCATCTCCGTAAATATACTCTTGGCCTGCCAAGGCCTCTTAGCTCTCCCCATGGCATCCAAAAGAGTATTATAAATAACCATGTTAGGTTTAACACCAAGAACCTTCATCTCTTGGTAGACATTTAAGCATCCATCGTAATTCCCTGCCAAACCATACATCTTAATCAAGGTGGAGAAGGTAACGGTATCAAGGCGCCAACTCTCGGTCCTAGCACGATCATACAAGCGCAAAGCCATGTCAATGTTACCAGCCCTGCCATAAGCGTCAATCATAACCGAGTAGGTAACTTCATCAGGCTCACACCCAAACGAGGACATCTTTTCAAACCACTCAACGGCCTTATGGGGCAACAAACAAATCCTAGCGCAGCTAATTATGGTCGAGAAGGTGACATTATCAGGCCTGACCCCTCTCTGAAGCATTTCATCAAATATCTTCTCCATGGCATCGAGGTCTCTGCCCTTCCGAAACACCTTGAGAGTGACGTTGTAGAGAATGGCCTCTCTGGTGGGTTTAATCCTACTCTGAAAGTAGCTGAGAACAAAGGGCACAACAAGGGAATTGGACATGTTGTTGATGACAGTTACAGCGTCTTGCTCTAAAACCCTGTCCCCCAAACTCTTCAAAACCAAAGACACGTCCTCTGGAGAGGGATTGCAAGAGTCCAAGGAGTTGGCGACATTGACAAGAGAAGTGTACCTGGCATCATAGGAATGTCTCTCAAGTTGTTTGGCTCTCGGGCTTCTGGGATTCACCCAGATACGACTACTTTTGTAGGAAGACGAGGAAGACGAGGAATTTCCTTCGGATGGTACTTGTTCGGGAATGGGTTCGTGCAAGGAGACTTGGGGAGCATGGAGAAGGGTTTTCGATGGCAAGGTAAGAGAATGAGAAGGAGAGGGTTGAAAAGAAGAGGAAGACAAGTTTCGAAGTTTGAATTTGCGAGAAGAAGAGGAAGAAGAAGAGGATGAGGGAGACGAAGAGATTGAGGGAAGATCGTGGAAGAGAGAAGACGGAGAAGAGCAAAGATTGTAAGCCATTTTTGCAGCCTATGCTTTGTTCTGCTTCGCCTTATCGCGCACCTCACACTGCCACCTTCAACAAATATCTAAAGAAGACTGAGATCTATAACTGGAAAAATAAAATGCTTTTTTTTCACAATAAAATGTTAAGAATAATATATTTTCAAATATTTTATTGTTTATTTTTTTACTTTGTTCAAACATAAAAAACATTGTAATTTTGTAAACATAAAAATCTAAATTGAACGAGGAACAAAAATTTAAATACATTTTAATCAAAACAAAAGATGTCAACATTTTTATGTCTCATTTACATCTCTCTGCTATTTGCTTTCCTTTTAGTATCAATTTAATTAAAAAATATATTTAATTTTAGTTTAAACTTTTTAAAACTTTGTGTGATTTGTATGTTTTGGCCTTGACCACACGAAGGAACATGATTCATTTGAACTATTTAATTTCTTTTTAAAACATAAGATTGTTTGACTTTTTAGTTTTTCCTACAAAATTTATCATAGGTATTAAAAATGTCAAACATACAGGTAAACATAAAATCATAAAATTATGTTTATAAC
>Ga0123341_1001923_pt1 | contig 16414 bp, 15 predicted proteins | sample Turbeapinknodule_FD_89959 | JGI IMG/M metagenome (GOLD analysis project Ga0123341, IMG submission 89959) | Root nodule microbial communities of legume samples collected from Mexico - Turtle bean Mexico pink nodule | ecosystem: Host-associated > Plants > Roots > Nodule | place: Mexico: Nepantla...
ACTAAAGACAAAAATTAATTTTATGTTAAGAGATGAAAAATTATATTTAATTCATTAATTATTTATTGTCTAATTATTAAAATATTTAGTTTAGTTATTTTATTTTCATTCATTTTAGGAAGTTGAAACAATCACACCATTTGCAAAGAGTTTTAAAACCTCACTTTAATATTTTTAAATAAAATAAAATCTTAATAGAAAAGTCTGTTTTAATCTCTCTCTGTCAATTCGAATCCCTTCTCTCTTGGTCGCCGCCATTGATCACGAAAAGCTTCGAGAAGGCGCTCTCACTGAATTGCATTCGTCGATTCTCATTTGTTTCTTTGCTCTGCAGAACGTTGAGCACGTACCACCGTGTTGCGTCGCCAATACCCACTTATGCAGAGCGTTACTTGGTAGTTTCAGAGAGAAAAAAGAGAGGATAAGTTCAAATTCTCACAAGAAAAATGACAAATAAAATAAGAAAATACGTGGCACTGGCACTGACACGGATATAAAAATATATATAATATCTGACACGTGAACACATTTATATATTATATAATTCTGAATTATTTAATTGACAATAAAGATCTATAGACATAAGTATATTTCAGATTAACTTTTGAAGTAAAAAATATTTTTCATAACTGGTTCAAAATGATTTGTTTCTTATTTTTATAATCATAATAAAAATTTATACAATAAATTTGAGTTTTTAGAAAATTACTGTATTTTTTTAAAATTGTATTAGAACCATACTAAAATTATCAAAAATTCAACAAATACTTTTTGAATTAGACAATTCACGAATACATGTCCTACAAGTGCCATACGAGTGTCAGTGTTCGATATGAGTATCCGGCACCGACACACCATTTTGTGTCTGAACTTCATTGGTAAGGAAAGGCACTTCTCTGATCCATCTCGCCTCACATTCTTTTTAACTTCTACAAATAAAGCAAACTACATATATGAAAAATAAAGAAAATAAATTGATCATCTTCAACATCCACTTTCACATAAAAGTCACCATCCCATTTTGCTGTCACATGAATGGAGAATAGGGATAAATGAGGTTAGCATGGCCAAGCTAGGACCTCACGCCATCATAAGACAAAATCTGTCTCAAGATACCGCTATGGTGGCCATAATTTTGTCATGCATTTTTAGCGCTTACAACGCACGGACCATAGCTTCTTCGTAAGCCACTTAAAGCTCAATATCAATAACTCCGCAACACTTCCGTAGATATCTGAAAACAACTACTCTTACATTGTGAATATTTTCTTCCTCATCCATTATTAAGACTCTTCGATCTGAAGTAGCTTCAAAGACTCTGGACCAACAAGGAATATACGACGTGAAGTTTGATGTCTGAAAACGACTACTCCTTTATAGGCTGTCCTCGGTACTCCATCCTGGCAATGGACGAATGCAACGCAAGAATGTAGGACAAATTAGATCTATCCACAAGAAGAATAAGGCATGAAAAAACAGGGAAACATAGATATGGTTGTGTTTCGCACGGATACACTACATACAGTCTACATTCATGATCAGATGCAACAAAACAATATATTCAACTATAGAAGTATACATTTTAAAGCTTTGATTCAAATCACTGCATTTATTATTCACCTTCCTACCCAACCAACAAACATACCAAACGAATGGAAACTTCTAGGGAATCCTTATACCTTATTTGATCCACTTGGGGAAAATAACTACCATAAACATTAGTGACTTCTGATGTAGAACTCAAAGCCTCTTCTAAAACGTATAGACACAGAAGATTTTAGCCTAGTTTTTTGCTTCAAATTTCATCCAGGACTCAGACTAGAGTGATTTCATTCTATAATTAGTCCAGTGTATAATCTGCCACGGCAGATTGAAATCAGACATTGAAATTCAGGACTCCAATTGCATATCATGATGCATTGCCCTTGTGAAGTTAAAAACAAACATAGTGGAATTACCTTCCACTCTTCAAATATACCAAATTGGCGAGCAATGTTTTCAAAGTCTGACTGATCTTTATATTTGATACGCACATCACCATCTATATTATATGCCTTTAGAACCATGTCAGCTCCATAGACAGGTGTAGCTTTCTTAACAGTGTTGGCAAAATGCATAGAATACCTATCCTGGAAAGGGCAAAACAAGTTCCATATACCATTACAGCATTCCTTTACATATATGCTCAGACAAAAACACAATGCTGCATCTCACCTCCAGTAAATAGCTCAAATCCATTGATCTCCAGTTAACCTTCGAACAACCCAAAGGAAAATAGCGTCATTCTAATAACAAGAAACATATTTAATACTGTTCATAGAGCGTGTGTACCTTGACATCATTCAGCTTGATTGGCTCCAGATATTTCTTAAAAAACAGTCCAAAACTAGAACCCTTGCATGAACAAAACCCACACAAGGATTTCAGAGTAAATGGGAAATAGAAACAGGAAAATCAATAACTTATGATATCTGTTTTGACCTTTTATAGCTCTCTAAATCATTTTAATGAATGGAAGGATAAGCTACATTTAGGAGAATGCAATATTCTCATAGACAAATAAAAGAATACAAGAAACAAAACTAAGAAGAATGAACAGACAAAGCCACCCTATACAAAAAACCACTGGTTGAATACAATAAAGAAGCTAAAAGGACGTAGAGATATGTCTGTAAATTTTGTTGTCAAAAGTTCTAGAAATACACCATATAGAAGCAAATATCCAACATAAGAAAATCTAAAGTAAGAATCATCGTGAACTTTATTTAAGTCAATGAAAATGCAATAGATAAACAACGTTAGCATAAAAAAATTATCCTACTCTAAATTACTAATGAATGCATACCATGTGTAAAGAAATTTTTTTAAGACAAGATTCCTATTAACAAAGAATAGGCACCTTTGCAAATAAAATCAAAGTGTATCCCACAGCACAAATTTATTGTAGTTTTTACCAGACCAATAAATATTTTTTAAACTGAGGTTTATATAGCATGCATACCTGCAAAGGTTCTACAGAAAATAACTAAATGGCATAAAAGTTCAATCTTCTATGTACAATTAGCAAACTTACATGCTCACCAAAGTTATATGTTCTGCACACTTCGGGTCGGATAAACTGTCGTCCTTTGTGATTTTCTTTTAGTCTCAACCAGTCATCCCAGTAAGTGAAATTTTGTCAAAGAAAAGTTTATGTACAATTACAGATTTACTGAAATTAAACAAGGGTGATTCCTAAACAAGGAAATCTAATACAAAGCTTGGGCTCTGGAGAGCCACACTACAAAAGCTAGCTATTGTGTTTGTAAAGCCCAAAGTCGTATAAATTAAATAGGAAACAAGTAATTGGATCCTGTAGATCTATAATTTAATTCAACGTAAATACAAAAATATAGAAAGGTGTGCAGCTAGAAATTTGGGAGTTTATTCATTCATTGTACCCTTATTTACAGCATAATTTCGATAAAAATAAAGCAGGATATGTGTCATGTTAGACACACATTTCAATAAAACCTACTGATCATAATATCCCACCATGCTTCATATGCCTAAAACTCATGCTAACCCTTTGATTAGTCCCAAGAAAGCACTGCAATGTCGGTGTGACCACCCTGTTGCTCGTTTACAATTGAGAGATATGATGGTAATCTTACAAGCAACACAACCAGATATTCATGGCCCTCGCCCTATCTGAACTCTGACCTAACCTTGAAGTGGTGAACAATCAGATATTGTCCGGTCCATTTGTTCCTACCTATTGGTATGGTTGGCAAACAACCATTGGAAATGGGAAAATAATTTTTAGAAGATAAGAACTCCTTTAATGTTTATTTTCCAAAGTTGCCTAGGTATACGTCCAATGCATCAAAGGAAGCAATGGTATCTTAATTGTTCTCTTTTAAATTGTTTTGACATTAATTATCTTCATAATTCTCTGTATATAAATAAACTCATTCGGCTGTGTGGAATAATAACTTGAGCAATCAGAAAAAAATTACTTCTCTTCCAGTGCGGTATCAAAGCTTCCAATGACGTTTTCAGCAATCGTATTTCCCAGTTACTTTTTAGCTAATGCCATACTTTCTGGTCACCTTGCCGGTGACTATCATTTTCAGGCAACCATTCCAGTCACCAATGACTTTTCAGGTGACTTCAGAATTTTTCAGGCATTGTTTCTTATCACTGTCAACTTTTCTGGCAGTTTTCTAGCCACTGTTATATCTTTTCCTGTAACTAGCAACCTGTCCAAAAATTCATTTTGCTTCAATTTTTTGGTGCTGATTACTGTTCTGCATGAACAACACCATTTTTTCCAAGGAACCAATTGTTCCTCCTTTCTTGGTCTTTGTTCACTACAGAAGGAGGGGATGTGCATCCTTACTATCTATAAGAAAATTCAGCAGGTACTAGTACTTTGACATATTAAGGTATATTTTCTCTTTCATTTGAATTTAATGTCTGAAAAACATTTCCATCCCTATATTCTTGAGCAACATACCATATGATCCCATCACTGATGTGGACGTCTCCTTGGAGGATCATAGGATCTTTACAGCTTCAACATTTAAAGTACAAGACTATTAGAGTAAAATCTGAAAAATATTATTTTCTCTCAGTTTTCTCATTCTGTTTCAACAGCAAAATATTGCCCTTTATTTTGACAGCTGTCCCTTTTATTATTCTGTTTTGGATATGGCTTGTATGTTTTGGCAAGGGTGGTATCGAGAGCCACCATTCCTCGTGGTAAACTCTAATTATTTCTTTAACCTTGGTCTCTCTTTTTGCTCATGGCTACTTTCATGGAGATCTCACATCGATTATAGATATAATCAAATTATAAGTGGATGCAAATCTCATTTACAAGCCTGGTTTTGTAATGTCAAGTTAGACTTAAAGTCCGCTTTCTAAGATGGTATCAGAGTGTATCATAACAAAGTTTGTTGAACCTATCTATCACCTACAATCAAGTCACTATCAGATCATTCATAAATATTTATTCTCATTCTTGATATGTCTAGTGCTCGAATGATGGTGTGTTAAAGATCCTACATTGACTAAAGATATAACCCAATTATAGTATATAAGTGAGTGCAAACCTCACTTTACAAGTCGTTTTGCAAAGTTGAGCTAGACTTGAAGTCCACATTCTAAGAGCTACCTCAAATCCCGTCGCATTTGCACCTCATTCCTTTCCCACTTCCTTAGCTGTGAAACTCGATAACTCCAACTATCTTTATGAGAGACAACAAATTAAACCCATTATCAAATCGCATAGGCTTTAGCAATTCATTTTTAACCCATCAACTCCTTTGCAATACCTCTCTGATCAGAGGATCGCAACGCTGACAATAAGAACCCCATATGTGAAACCTAGAAATTTTAGGATAGATTGCTTCTTACATGACTTCAATTAACATTATTGAAATTGATCCCCTCTAGCATCATTGGGTTTGACCCACTCATATCAGGTTTGGGACACAATTAACAAGTATTTCTAGATGCAAACAAAGGTGTGTGCTTACCAACTTCATACTAACCTTCGTTGAGTCTCTCTTGAAAACATAACAATGCACAATTTTTGTCCCAAATCAAAACCATTGTTGACGAATTCATAGGTGAGGGTAACCCTATCCCACATGAAGAACATGTGGATGCCACAAGAATATGCAGAAGTGATCTTCGTTATTCAAAGCAAGTTTGAGAGTCCTATTGCCGAAGTGGGGGGCTTTACTTCTTTCACATGAACCTCAAACTAATTGATTTAACACAAAAATTCTCTCCTTCTGCTCATTGCACTCAATGATATATGCTTCATGTTATAATTATAAAAATAACGATATACGCTTCTTGTTATAATTATAAAAATAACGATATACGCTTCCTGTTATAATTATACAAATAACGATATACGCTTCCTGGTAATATCTCTTTGTTTTGTTCTCTTTCCTTTCCTAAAACATCTCATTTCACAACCTTAGTCAACGGATCTAATGTAGCTTCCCAAGGAATTGGTCAACTTTCCCTTTCTCCTTTAAACTTAAAAAAAATTCTTTTTGTTCTTATTTGTCCCTTTAGTCTTATTTCTTTAAGTCAATTAACTAAATCATATAATTGTTCAATAACCTTTGATGTCAACTCCCTTGTTATACAGGAACGTGGTATGGGTCGAATGATTGGCAAAGGACATGAATCTAGAGATCTATACTACCTTGGTACTAGCTCATTTGTATCTTTAGTTGCATCCTTGTCTCTTAAGCTACTACATGAACGTTTAGGTCATCCTCCTTTGTCAAAATTAAAGATGGTTCCTGAACTTAATTGTCCCCAAACTATAGAATGTGAATCATGTTAATTAGGATAACAAGTCAAGTCTTATTTTCCTTAACATTCTGAATCTAGATGTAACTATGTATTTTCTATCATCCATTGTGATATTTAGGGACCAAGTCATGTGTCATCTTTTGGTTTTAGATATTTTGTTACTTCATTGAGTTTTCTACATGTACTTGGGTTTATCTAATGAAACATCGCTTTGAACTTTTTTGTATTTTTATGTCTTTCTTTAATGAAATCAGAAATCAATTTGGAAAACTAATCAAAATCTTACGGGACGATAACACCAAGGAATATTTTTCCTTTTATTTATCTAAACTCTTAAGTTCACACGGATTTTGTATCAGTCTACTTACCCTCACACACCTTAGCAAAATGGTATATTAAAAAGGAAAAATAGACAGTTGGTTGAAATTGTTCGTCCCTTATTGCTTGGTGCAAATATATTATTGGGGTGATGCTTTCCTAACTGCCTCTTTTCTCATTAACAAAATGTTTTCTTCACTTCAAAATAAAGTTCCCTACTCCATTCTATTTCCAGAAGAACCCCTCTTTCATATCTCCATGTGTTTTCATTTATGTATGTTGTCCATGATATATCTCTAGGTTTAGATACTCTCTTAGCTAGAGCCATCAAATGTGTCTTCTTGGACTATTCTCGACTTCAATAAAGATATCGATGTTACTCTCCTAAAACCAAGAAGTACTATACGTTTTTCAATGTCACCTTTTTTTGAACCAACTTCCTTCTTCCCTCCTTCTACACAAGATTCTAACTTTGTCCAACATGTCCTACATATGCCCTTAGTTGAGTCTTTCAATCCTTCTGCACCTAACACCCAAAATACCATACAAAATCCTCCTGAACCATTGTCACCACTTATTACCTATCAACTCAGGAACCAAATGGCTAGTCCAGTGCCCCTAGGTGAATCCTCTTCAACAAGTCCTTCTCAATCATCACTTAATACCACAAGCCCCGATCATGATGACTCGAGTTGGTCCATTGTCATTTGCAAAGGTACTCATACTACTGTCAGACTTTTCCTTGCATGGTTAGTATTTGTCATTATGCCCTTCATCAATTAGATGTTAAATGTTTTTCTGCATGAAGATATAGAAGAGGAAGTCTACATGGAGAAACCTCTTGGGTTTGTTTCTCATAGGGAGTCTGGTTTGGTTTGTAATTTGTGTTGCTCTCTATATGGTCGCAAGCAATCTCCACATGTTTGGTTTGGAAATTTCAACCACATTGTTCAATCCTTTAGGATGAAACGCAATGATACATACCATTTATGTTTCTATTATCACACCTCCCCTAGAAAATATAAGTATCTATAGTGTATGTTGACGATATAGTCATTAAAGAGAATGATGTTGCTAGAATCTCTTAATTGAAGGAGGTCTCAAATATTTTTTGGAATAAAAAGTAGGCCAGTCAAAGGAAGGAGTTGTAGTCTCTTAAAAGGAAATATACTTTTGACATCCTAAAAGTGACAGGTATGATTGATTGTAAACCAATTTGTTTAGTTTTTTAGAGTTGCTTGTTTTCTCAGCATAGTTTTTGGCCTAGTTCCCCTATGTTTGTTTGTATAATTTTTCTGTTTTCTGTTTTCTTTCATGTGATGGCATTTTGTGATGCCTAAAACGAGTTAAAAAAAACCTTGTGGATTGTCCTATGGATCCAAATAAAAAATTAATAGCAAAAGAAACTTTATAAAATCCAGAAAGATATAGAAGATTGGTTGTAAAACTTATTTATCTCACTATTACTATACCAGATTTGTCTTTTGTAGTTGGTGTTGAGTCAAGCAGAAAATGTTGTCATCCTTATTCTAAGGTATCTAAAAAATGCTTGAGGACAAGGACTACTTCATGAAGATAAAGGGAATACCCAAATATTTTGATATTGTGATGTTGATTGGGTTGGTTCTCCTATGTACAAAGGCTCTACTACAAGATATTGTGTTTTATTTGGAGGAAATATTATCTCTTGGAAAAGCAAGAAACAAAATGTTGTTGCCCGATCATTTGCTAAAGTTGAGTATAGGGCAATTGCATCGCTCACTTGTCAGCTTATATGGGTAAAAGAATTCTTCCAAGAATTATATTTTTGTGAGTTTCAACCAATGAAGATGTATTGTGATAGCCAAACTTTCTCTCCACATTGCTTCCAATCTAGTGTCCCATCAGAGGCTAAACTCGTAGAAATTGACTGTCATTTTATTTGAGAAAAGTTGTTGTCCAAGGAAGTATGCACTAAGTTGTCAAATCAAATGATCAACTTGCAGATGTATTAAATAAATCCATAAGAGGACCTTTTTTTTTTTTGATCAGCAATGAATAAATTAAATTAAGAGGGATACTTTAGGGGTATCCCAACCCGTTTACAAACCACAAACTGGTTATACCACTGAGCAACCATAAAGAGGCTATACCTGCAATGATAGATACAAAGCTAAACCCTGCAAAAAACAGAATCATAGAAGCAGGATTGAGCTTACAAACCCACTAAACCCATCCTCCATGCAATTGTGAGGAGGGTGCTCTTAGCTTGTGATCTATCCCTTAAAACAAAATCCTAAGGATGCCTCATTAGCAGTGGAAAAAGCAGCAAGTACCCCGGAGTAACTTGCCTTACAAAATACCATCCTATCTTTCACCTACGCAAGTCGCTTAGCCCATCAGCAGAACCATGAGGAAATCAAACACTAAAAACCAAGGTGCTTGATATATATTCTCAACTGCAGCAGGCTCCAAAAAGTGGTGATTTCTCTTGCACTCAAACCAACCTCACACGTTTCTACCCCAGCATGTTCTTCCAAGACCACTAGCTCCCCTTCCAGCTAAAATAACCAAATACCATCATCCAAAGCCAGCACCTAACATACACCTACTGTTGTCCTTCCGTAACACCACCCTTCCATATCTTCATTTGTTGTAGCCTTGCTCCCAACTTACCCATGCCAAAACCAAAAAAACCGTAGTTGTATGTACACGATGAGCAGCCTCCAAGCTCCAGCAAGCCTGTCCTGCACCACTAAACCAGTTCCAGCATTCTCACAACTATACCAGTGATGTTTACGCCAGCTCACGTGTGGGTGAGAATGAATTGTGAAGGATAGTGCACTTCTCAAAGCAGTGCATACTCTCGAAACCTATTGAAGCACCAGAGCTATCTCAACTTCTCCCAAGATCCCTATCACTTTCAGACCTCCAACACCAAAGCATCCCTTTCCAAGCATTTCGGCTTGCTTGATTTGTCCTTGGATCTTCATAGGCACCTCGACCCATCCTCTGCTCCCATCAGAAACCATAAGAGGACCTTAGATTGAATTTATTTGTAACAAGCTTGGCACATACAATTTGTATGCTCCAACTTGAGGGGGAGTGTTAGAATAAAAAGTCTTAAATAGATTTATCATAAAGGTGGGGTATGCTTTGTGCTGAACCTTGTTCCAAGATACATCTTTTCATATTCTCTTCTCTTCCCTCTCATACATTGTATCTGATGTATCCAAAGTTATTATAATATGAGATCCTAAGAGAGGGAAGTTCACTCTCTCATATTCATTCTCTATTCTTTTATATTTTTCTCAACTGCTTCTACAGGGCTGATGTAAATTATCAACCACATGAGTCTCTTATTCTCTATGATCCTCCAACACAGCAACCTATGTAGTTCAATTTGTTTCAACCCAACACCTAGGTGAACCCTAATCTAAAGAATTCCAATTAGGATACTAATGTCATCTCATCCACTCCAATGCTACGCTTGTTAATAGCTATTCTCTGGGTATTGTCATTCTACACGGATTCCTGATTTTTGGCACATCGTTCTTGTTACTTGGGAGCCACAAAACATACATCAGCTAGGTAATTTTGAGGGTTCAGACTATTGTACAATTTATTAGCCTAATTGTATCACATGGTTATTATTGTTGAATTCCCACATTAATTAGAGAAATAGGCTATGTAATCCTTACAGGCCTTGCAATTCTCACCTATTCAACTGGTTTTGTGGGCTTGAATTAGACCACTCATTGTCCACACTCCAAAAGTCTATGTCTAGGTGTAACATGCTGTTATTATTGGGTCATCCTCATTTGTTCATGCTCTAAATGCCCGGTCTTAGCGAAGGTGGTGTATTGAGATTTCAACTAAACATAAAACCAATGTAATCCTCTCGAAGTTTTCGGTAGTCCTCATTTTACAATTCAGTTTTGTGGAGTAATGTTGTAAGCCCAACTTTTAAGAAAGTGTATAAAATTATCCTAGTTTTATTATTGAGTCACTTGTAAAGATTTTCAATCTAAGTGTTTATTCCCAGGCATAACAGGGTGTTGTTATTACATCCTTGCATTTGTCTACATTCCAAATGTCAAGTTCCTAGGTATGAGGGAGTGCGTAAAATCCCACATTCACTGGAGATACAAATGTAATCCTTATAAGGCTTGAATAGTCCTCACAATACAAGCTGGTTTTGCGGCATTAAATTAGGCTTTAAATCCAAATTTGAAGAATTACTATTCCTACACGATAAATACTTTTACCAAGATTTCCTCATTCGGAATCCTCCAAAAAAACAAAATATGATAGACACAAACAAGAATAATTACTGAAATATCAAGGATATGCCTTAGGCCATTTTGGTGATAACTCATCCCATATAGATCTGACCAGCATCCATCCTAACCCAGGAAAGAAATCTGAACGGTAAAGTTCATCTGCAAATTAGATCAAATAAAATTCATCAGAATGGTAGCAGTAATCTTCTGAGATATCTTTTGCAAGAAATATGATTTGATCCTGGTAATCAGGGAAATATGTATCGCTGGTAAAAGTTAACAGTGGATGTAGATGATCTCGTGTTTACAAACTTGTTTCTATGCATGTAAAATTATTAATGTTGAAAACACCAAATAAATATGCATTGAATTCCAGTACTTTTTCAGTGTTCAAGTGAATTTAAAAGAAAATTGCGACCATAGAAGGCAAAGGCTTGGAAGCTATAGGCCAACAACCTAGGACAAGGAGGTCCCAGAAATAGCATTGCCTTCGGAAAAAGCTTGATCCCTTCAACTAAAAGATTATGTCATTCTCAGCATTATTTATTGTATGAAAAATGAAATTAAATTTTTTGGTACACAAAGCATTAGTCATTTGTTTCTATACTAGATTTCCTCTGGGTTTCCATTAGTGTGAGAAAACCTCTGGTTTAAGGGTCCACACGATCATTCACTAAGGTGGAGTCACAGTTTCACATGCCGGTGTCAAAGAAAATAAATTGGCACCAGTCATTGAAATTTTCACCTTTGGAGATAGCAAGGCTAAAAGCCAAAGCTCTAATACCATTGATCAGAACACAAGGAAATATTTTATTTCTCTTGTTCCTAATAATATGGCCACTGATTACAGAACCCATTTCAAAAAGAAAACCAAATCTGCTGCAATCAAGGAGAAATATCAGAAAGCAAATAATAGACTATGATCATAATTCAGAATTTATTCAAGTCTGATTCTGAACACATTTATTACAATATCAAATCAAGACATGAATTAAAAAATAATTGATAGAAAATTACTGAAACCGACAAATGAATAAACTTACATGAATCATGTACAAACTGCTTTTGTCCATTATCATTCCATGAGGAAACAGCCATAATAGACCTAAAACAGATGAATTGTGAACAGAGATCCCCAAGTTTAATAAAACTAGCGTAACAAAACATCATAAAATAAATTAAGCATTCTACCCTTATTTAGCACATACTTATCCTTGTCAAGGAGGGTCGCTGCAGCTTCAAAATAATCAAAGAAATCAGGTGCTATATCCATGTCATCTGAGATTGAATAAAGTAGTTGTATTAGCTTCCATATGTTTACTAATGATAAAAAGATTTAAATTCACCTTCAAGGATGATTACTCGGCTGAAGTTATGCTTGTAGAACAGCACATCTAAAGCCCACTTGTAATGACCTGATAAATGTATCAATTGAATATTCCTTTCAAATGGAGAACACAACCCAGGAAAACTGAAAATACTCTTACTTGCAATTTTGTAGTAAGCAATTATCTCTCCTGGTCGTTCAGTTTGAACTGGTTCAAAATCCAAGTGCTGCATCAAACTAATAATATTAGTACAGAGAACCTGTTTTTTCATTATCAAACTATTAGTCAATAACCACAAATCTAAAATTATTGAGATCAAAATAATTTTAGTGATCGTTCTATATCTCTACAACATCATCATGCTAAGAAATAAAACCCATCTGTATTTCTATTATCCAATTTAGGCTAAAGAAACTGAGTGCTTAGGAAATAGGGTATCTTGGCTTGCACACAAATATCTTATTAGTAATACTGAAGAAATATTAGCTCCTGGATTTTAATAATCATACTAATTTAATTTAGTATGATTATAAAAATTAAGTTAATCATTGATCATTAACTAATTTACAGCAATCATCATAACTATAGCTAACTGAGAGTTTACACACATTAATATGCACAACAGAACATGTAATTGGCCTTCCGAAGTGAGAGGATACTGGTCTGATTTTCAAAGTTCAGCTCATTTATATAAATGCCTATACCTGCATATAAGATAACTGATCATAGCTCAAAGCCTTACTTTTAACATCTGGATCTGATCCATCCTGAATAGAAAATAAAGAACCACAATCAGCTATTTATGTTGTAATGTATTAACTTTTTTTGGTCACAATCATCTGTTAATGTTGTCTTTGCATTTGCAGAACATTGACAATTTGAATCATTTACGGAGACAAAAAGAAACTCCTTTGAAGTGGAGACCTGAACGCTAAACGAATAAAATACCTGAGATACAAATAAAGGGAATCTTGAAGAAATGGGCCTTTGGTATCTGTAAAAGTAAGTAGATTGTGAGATGGACAAAACAAAAAGTTGCCGTTATAATAAAATTGTTAGATATTTCTAGCTATGTTAGATATTTATGTTAGATATTTCTAGATAGGGTTAGATATATCTATCTATGTACTGGACTTAGCCCATTTTTTCTGCATGTTTTCTCTATATAAACATAACCTTGTGTGCTCATTAGACACAAAGGATTATTCTATTTTCTCTTTCCTTTATTTTTAATAAAAAAAGTATCATCTTTATAATTACAAATATCAAGATCATATTTGTATTATTAGTAATGTTTATTATTTATTATTAGAGAAAACCAAATCTCCTATATTTATTGTAATAATTTTGTTTTCTCAATATTTTATAAATCACGCATGCTGTAACAAAAACAAAAAGTTTCAGCTCAATACTACATCTTTCCTTATAGTTTAACAACATATATAGAGTCTAAAACTGTGTTTTTCCTTTTGTTTCTTTCCAGGTTCACTCACTATTCCTATTGGCGGTTTCTGATGTTTTCGACAAGTTTTCCGGTGACACTTTTTTTCTTGGCAACCACATTGTTAGGATCGTGTCATACCTATCTACTCAACCATACAAATCACTGCACAAGAAACATGCCCATGTGCCCTCACTCAAGCATCTTCTCCACACATTTGTGTCTCCCTTACTTGCGCATGCAGCAACACTGAGGATCAACAACCTCTTGCCTAAGTTGCCTCCTCCTTAAACCTATACCCTAGTAGTTCTAGCTTCATTGAAGTTAATTTGGTGGGTGAATCTTCTTTTTCTCTCATTCATTTTATTTTTGTATTTTTTTCAGTTTTTGAAAAATGACTTCCAACACCATCCCTACATCCAGAACATATTTTGTCATCTTCTCTAACAATCATGTTACTATCGAGAAGATAGACACTTGGACTTCTGGAATCTAGCAATGGATCAATGGGTTAGGCCATAAATTCATCTCACCCCCTCTGCTGAATTTGTACCAGCAGATGAACACGAACAATAGATGAAGATTGATGTTTAATTGTCCAACATTCTCAAGTCCATTATTCACACCTCACTGAACCTATTTTCTATCATCATGGAATGAGGCTTATGCCCTTATACCAATGACACCTTGTGTTTGTACATTGTTTGCCAAGAACTTTGACACTACTTGCTCCACAATGATTTGATGGCCCTACGTTTACTTATCTTGGGTGGGTTCATGTGACATTAAATAATTTAATGAGTTGGGATTTTATCTAGCCAAGTCTGCCCCAAATGCAGTGTCAGCCAAGACTGCACTTGCAGCAAAGGAAACTTCAGTAGATGCAGTAGAAACTGCCCCAACTAAAGCTAGAGAGAGGACTGCATCTCAACATAATCAAGGCCCTGTTACACATGAAAACAATTGGATGACATACTTCAGGAAGAATAGGAAGGGAGTTGAGCCCAACAGAGCTCTAAGGCAGAGCCATGAATCCAACCTGGCTCCAAAAAATGAGTTTTCCCTAGGTAATATCGTTTCTAATTCTGGACCTATTGATGACATTGACATTCCTATTGCCTTAAGAAAAAAGGGTGAGAACTTGCACTCAACACCACATTGAGAAATACGTGTCCAATGGAAAATAATTACAGGGTTATAGGTCTTTTGTAGAAGCTCTTGACTGCACACATATCCCAAGGAATGTTCAAGACGCACTCCAACAACCTAAATTGGAAGCATGTAACTGAAAAAGTCCAGACCTTGGTTAAAAATGGCACATGGGATATCACCACTATACTAGAAGGGAAGAAATTAATTGGATGCAAGTGGATATTCTCCATCAAATACAATGTGATGGTAGTATAAACTGGTTCAGAGCTCGACTGTTGGCAAAAGACTTTACCCAATTGTATGGAGTGGACTACGAAGAGACTTTTCCACCGGTGGCAAAAATCAATTCAATCTAAGTCATAATCTCTTTAACTGCAAATTTAGATTGGTCACTAGACATCAAGAATGTCTTGCTAAATGGTGAACTAGAAGAAGAAGTCCATATGCAAATTCCCCCAAGAATTGAATCATCCAAAACCTCAAGCATGGTGTGCAAGCTCCAAAAATCTCTATATGGCCTTAAGCAATCTCCGAGAACATGGTTTGATAGATTGACTCAAGTTGTCAAGGAAGAGAGGTTCAACCAATGTCAATAAGATCACATTATGTTTATCAAACACTGTGGAAGGGAAGGTAGCCTTGTTCATTGTTTAAGTTGATGATATCGTTATCACAGGAAACAACTATGATCAAATCAAGCATCTGAAGGGACTTTTGGCTAAGGAATTTAAAGTCAAGGACTTGGGTCAGCTCAATTATTTTCTAAGGGTGGAAATCGCTTGGACAACGAATGGCATTTATGAATCACAAAGGAAATACACACTGACTTACTTCAAGAAACTAACATGCTTGGGTGCAAGGCAGTCAATACTTCCATAGAACCGGAAAAGAGAGGTGAACAAGAAAGTCCACTAGCTGATAAAAATATATATCTAAGCCTAGTTGGGAAACTAATCTACCTAACTCACTAGGCCCGACACTGGTTTTTTGTGAGCTTGGCTAGTCGCTATACATCTAATCCAACTAAGGTCCACATGAAAACAGCGGGCAGAATCCTCCAATACATTAAAGGTACATCAGGTCGAGGGCTCTACTTCAAGAAGAATGCAAACAGTGGCATTGAAGTCTATACTGACTCAGATTCTGATAGGAAATCAATTACAACCTACTGCTCCTTTGGGTAGGGGAACTTGGTGAGTTGATGAAGCAAGAAGCAACCTGTGGTGGCAAGGAGTAGTGCAGAAGCTGAATTTAGGGTTATGACTCAAGGTATTTGTGAAGGAATCTGGCTTAAGAGGGTGATGGATGAAATAACAATTCCTATCAATTATACTATGAGGATATTATGTGACAACAAAGCCACTATAAGCATTGCAAAGAACCCAGTCCACCATGATATGATAAAGCATGCAGAGATTGACTGACACTTCATTAAAGAAAAAATTTACCATGGTATTATAAGTGTTGGCCATGTTTCATGTTGCAAACAAACATCAAACATCCTGACAAAAGCTCTTCCAAGGAAAACATATGAAAACATTAGATCCAATCTAGGTATGACAAACATCTACCACCCAGATTGAGGAGAGGGG
>Ga0123341_1001926_pt1 | contig 16400 bp, 12 predicted proteins | sample Turbeapinknodule_FD_89959 | JGI IMG/M metagenome (GOLD analysis project Ga0123341, IMG submission 89959) | Root nodule microbial communities of legume samples collected from Mexico - Turtle bean Mexico pink nodule | ecosystem: Host-associated > Plants > Roots > Nodule | place: Mexico: Nepantla...
GTGAATGTTGGACAGGAGTGGGTAAGTCAATGTCAATAGTGGGCAAAATACCTTGTAATGGAGGTGAGGATTGTGTCTGTGACTGTTGGCAGAATGGGAAAACACTTTCATGAAAGATGACATTCCGACTTGTAAAAAAAGTGTCTGCATCTATATCAAATAATTTGTATGCTTTTTGACTGTGAGGATAACCAATGAAGATGCATTTTCGGGCGCGGGGATCAAATTTTTGTTTAGGTGAAACAACAGTGGCGTAACAGAGGCAACCAAAAGTGTTTAGGTGAGAAAGTGAAGGTGGTTGATTATATAGTAGCTCAAAAGGTGATTTATTTTTTAGTAAAGGTGATGGCAAGCGATTAATGATATATGTGGCGGTTAAAACTCATTTTTCCCAAAATTCTAATGGTAAATTGGACTGAAATAGGAGGGCTCGTGCTATGTTTAAAGCGTGTCTATGTTTGCGTTCTACTACTCCATTTTGTTGAGGAGTGTAGACACAAGTGCGTTGACATTCAATACCTTTCTTGAGAAAAAAACATACATTGAAATAAATTCCAGTCTGTTGTCAACGCGGATGGTTTTAATCGATATTTGAGATGCGTGGGCTTGGTTTGGAAGAGGGGACATGTAGTATAAGCCCGCGTGTTGTTTACCCGAGCCAATATGTGGACCTGCAGAGCTAACAAACGTGTCACTTTTACCGTTATTGTGATACGGTATTACGAAGTGGACTTTAAGCCTAACTCAACCCCATAAAACCGGCTCATAAGGTTGAGGTTTGCACCCACTTATATACAATGAAATGTCCTCATCTCTAGTCGATGTGGAATCTCCAACACACCCCTCACGCCGAGAGTGACAGCTCGTGCATGAGATAACATATGATGGGTGGTCCGATAACGGTCCGATAGCGGGTGGCTTAATAAAGCCAACAAATACTCACTAGGATAAGCTCGAAATGACTCTGATACCATATAAGAAAATGATAAAAAATGGTAAGAAGAAGAGATGTTTCTTATTCTCTTGTGTATATTACATCACTTCATGTACAGGAAATATATAGGGAGTTTCTCTCCCAAATTACAATCTAATTAGGTAGGATACTAATCATGGGATTCTATCATTATTAAATTAATTACCTATAATTGAGTATAATATTATACAATATTGCATACAATAATTATATATAATTTGATAATTATTATTTCTTTAATAGAAAAATAAGATGTACATTGAAGAGAAGAAATAAGCTTACTTTATAACATTAAAAAAGGACTTCATACTGCACTCCATGGCTTCAATTATCTAGAAAAGATTAAAATAAGAAGAAAGGAGAAAATTATACATAAAAGTTCTATTTCTTTTTAAAGATAGATAAAAATCTACTAATACCCATTCCTTCTAAATTCACCCTTGCCAATGGGTAATTTTTTTCTACAGGACTTATGAAATGATAATTTTTTTTTTATATTTTTTATTGACATATTCTTTCTTTTTTTTAAATTCATACATTCTAAATTTTAAATTTTAAAATACAAAATTATATTTCATTTCGAATTTTAGAATTCAAAATGATTTTTCTAGCTTCAAAAATACACACGCTGAACTCCAAAATGCATAATACAATTTTGTATTCTAAATTTTGGAGTTTAGAATGTATTTTTTGATTCCAAACTATAAAATTTAGAATAAATATTGTATTATAAATTATAGAGTTCAGAATGCATTTTCAAAAAATATATTATTTTGAATTCTCAATTTTAAAATATAATTTTGTATTCAAGGATAAAGGATAATTTTGAAATTGAAAAATTTATGTTTCTACGGATAACCACTTTCAATCTAAACTCAACTTACTTAATAATTTCAAGCCCACCACCATGTTACTATCTACACTTCTCATATACTACATTAACATTCTAATAATAAGATTAGGATTTAAAACAATAATTTAAAGTTATTCATTATTTATAAATTATTTCATCACTTATTTATCATTAAGAAATTCTTATGTTTAATGTGAACTCGATAATAAGCTTCCCACTTATGTTTTTCAAATTTTCATTAATACGGATGTGATTAGAAGTTAAAATTAAAAATTTAAGTGGCTCTTCCTTGACGTACATTTCTGATTAATGTGGATTTGATTATTACATTTTAAAATTAAGTATGGCCACTGCTTTTTCAATATACACATTGGATGCTGGTCAACTAGAAAAAAAACCTCCAATTCGATGCATAAAAGTTTCGACTATATATATATAAACTTTAGACATATGTCATTTACACTAGACCCAAACTCATACAAAATAAATAAATAAAAAACCTAAAAACTAAGAATAATAGATATAGATCAATAATCAATTTTTTCTTAGCTTAACATTTCTTAAAAAAAAATTTAGGACGTTTAGGGATTTTAGTTGTTTGAACAACATCGTCTTAATTTTCACTGAGAGAGTCTTCCATATCGGTTTTATTCATTCTATACTTTGAAACATGATCAACAACATCCTTCTCGAAAGTAGCAAATAAGAGAGAACAACATCTGTCTTCATAACAATATTTGTCCTAGCAAACTTCTTAAGACTTTTTCTAGGATGCCCAAACCTCCTAGTAGTTTGAACAACATCATCTCAATTATTACTAAAAGAGTCTTCTATATCCGCTTTACCCTTCAAATTCCTAGCAACAATGTCACATTCTTTCATGAAGTTGTTTTTCAAAAGATCAACAACATCCTTCACCAAAGCAAAAATTAAAGAGGGAACAACATTAGGCTCTAGAGCAACATCTGCATCAGGTGTAGTAGTCAAAAGAGGAGTAGACTTCTTAGTGAACACCTGTGTTCTGGGACTAGTAGCAACACCCAAAGTAACATCATTTAGACTTGATGCAACATTGGTCACTGCAACTACATTCTACAAACCTGAAAGGGATTCAAAACAATTTTGCAAGGCCAAATTTTTAGAAGTAACTCGTTTTTCTTCAACAAAATTAGGAAGCTTAGCATTAGGCGCATATTTGAGTTGAGATGGTCCTTCAATAGGTCGCTCAATAGATAGAAGGAGTCCTTTTCTTGTAGAAAATCTTCTGATTCATGACCACTCTCCAATGAGGACATATCAATGAAAAATCATCCTAAGATTCAAACTCAGTCCCTGTATCATCAATAGGGTTATCAACAACAAATAAATCTTTATTGACTTTTTGTACAACAACATCGACAGAAGCAAAAGGAGCTACAACAATATCCTTAACAAACACAACAACATAAGAAATTAGAACATTCTCAACGAATTTTAAAATTGATTGGTCCCCCATTTCCCTCTTTTGAGAAACTTATTCTTGTTGGCTATTAATGATGTTAACTTCCTTAGACCGAGCAACACCAAGCTTATATTAAATGACAACAAGTTTAGGAAAATTACTTGGGTTTTTATTGGTCTCCAACTCTATCCTACATTTAGATCAATCATGACCAATCATTTTGCATGAGAAGCAAAATTGAGACAACTTCTCATATTCAATATCTGCAATGAAACCAAAACCAAGCCTTTTCACCAAATTTAATTAGGCAAGGTTGATAACATGTCAATATCAACTAGGACCCTAGCGAAAAATCCTTTAGATTTATTGATTATGCAATCACCAAGGGATAACAGAGTACCAATCCCATCTAGAAATATAAAAAATAGCTTTTTGACTGCCAATATTCCAAAGGAAGACCATGAATCTAACTCAACATTGGGTTTTGGTAAGCTTCAAGGATGTAGGAACGGAATCTTTAGTTCAAGCAAAAAGTCTTAGAAACCTCAGATTGAGATTCCAAGACACCCCCAATAAGGACTCTTCTCATATCCTCAAGGGAATAAAAAGCAAACTCATAAAACCCTTTTCCAAGGGGAATAGCCCTCCACGGGCCCAACGAATTCCAAGAAATATTAATTTTTTTGCAAAAGTCTAAATGAGTTAGAGATTTGTCACCTTTAGCTAGAATTATCCTACCATGAAGGTGATTTATGCAATCTTCCAAACCCACCAGATAAACATCTTCAGGAATTTGAACAAAAATTAACTCACCTTTGATGCACAGAGGTGTCAATTGTGAAAGGGGAATGTTACAAGCATTATTCAATGTTTGTGCAAAGGTCTTCTTTTGTGCCTGAATCGCAAAAGAAAAAAAAATCTTTTTATCAAAAGGTGAACCTTGATCTTTGTAGAACTCCCAAGGAATTTGAAATCCAAAATTTTCCATATGTATTTTGTTAAAAATCAATAAAAAATTAGGAATGATGTCTTCTATTTTCACACATGTGTGTTTAAATTGTCATTGGCCTTGACTCCTAAATAATATGAGACTATTGAACATATGGGAAAATGTGTATTTAAATTGTTTTTTAGACTATTAAATTATGTAGGACTATTGGACATACTAAGCTTTCAAGTAGAGAATTAATGGGATCAGGGGTTTGTTAATATTTTGACCTCGAGTTCATATTTAGTTCATATTTGATGGTACAATCAAGTAAGGCTTCTTCCAAGTCGTGAAACATGGGATACCCATTAAGGTAATGATCTCAAGGCTATTGTGCACATATTCTTGAATTGCCAACTGAGGAAAAGAAGAGCCTAAAGGAGTACTCAACCCCTGAAGTTGTCAAATTGGCAACTAGTTTTAGCCCCATGCTGAGTTGGGTATGGAGTGTAAAGATTATCTACAACTTGTGTATGCCTCAGGAAAAAATTCATGCACATTGGCTTGCTATATGCTAGGATCAAGCAATGGAATATACAAAGTATTTGTTTTATTTAAAAAAATTGTTGGGTGTTTTTTAAGAAACTGAATGTGGAAGAGTTAGATAAAGCAAGAGAAGACACTTTAATGGGTGCAATGATATTGGATTCAATGACTACCCAGCTTGCCCTGAACCTAAACTTTTATAAGGGGTAACCCCATCCTTCTGACATATCATCAATTATTACCCTTTGCATGATGATTTGGAGGGATTTATGTTAGAGGCAGTGATTGAGACATTTGGATCTATGTTCCTCCTGTTGAGGGAGCATAATCAATATTGGGGATGTTCTACAAATAATGAGAAATGAAAGATACAAAAGCATAGAACATAGAGTGTTTGCAAATAAAAGTGATGCATTCCAAGCTCTTGATTGGGGTGGAGATGTGGAGAGGCAGCGAAAGACTTGAGGAAAGGGGAGAATCCGTGAGGTGTGAGTGAGGTTAGGGTTTGGTGATGATGGATGCTTTGAAGAGGAAGTTGATGAGGCTAACCTTCCAAGGACTCACTAGGCTGTATAGGCTTGCAAGCAAGATGAGACTTGAGAGAGAATGGATTCTATTTCAGAATTCTTCATTCACATTAATATCAAATCTATATACAAAGATTTTATGGAAGGTATTTATAGATGAGAATGATGAGGTAACTTGCTCCTTAAGCTACCTTAACCCTAGTTAAGCAAGCTTAACTATGGTGAGGTTTGGTGACTTAAGGAGAAGCTTATTTATCCTCTAAAGATGCTCTAGAGATCCTTGCTTCTGTGACAAGAGAGGATCTTCTAGAGTGTCTTTAGTTCACCTACAAGATACTCTTGAAAGTATTTAAAAATACAAATCCCATACAAGCGTATTCTACTTATTTGTAGAGATAGTTCTTCTTTATTGTTTGTATGGTGGCTTGGATGGTCCGCCATAAAAAAGGAATACCAAAATCTCCATTTTAATATTTATTATAATGTTATTGTAATGATCAGTTGTGGATTATAATTTTTATAAACATTCATTAATCACACCATTGTCATTTCTTTTCTATCATCCCTCCACTGATTTAGTTCAACCAATATCGACGATCGCTTCCACTCAATTGGTGACCTCTAACACAATTATTTTTTGCACAAGGCGTTATTACTAAGGGTGGGCAAAAAATTCAAATTGCCAAATCCAATTCATAATTATCCAAATCAATATTACTTTTAAGTCCCATAAATGGATTTATCTAAAATCCAAATCCATATTTTTGGATTTAAAGTTCAATCCATTTAATTGGATTTGATTAGATGTAGATTAGATACATTTTTTAATTATCCAAAATGGATTTTTGGTTGGATTCTAAATCCAACCCATGTCAATTCAATCCGAGCCCAGGTCTAATCGAGTCAACTCAAGACCTAGATCCAAGTTTACCAAGTTAGCTCAAGTCAAGTCAGCCCAAATCCATAGTAACTGATTTTGTTTTTGATTTGTTATAAGTAATTGAATGATCATTACTGAGTAACAATTTACTTTTCAATATTTTGATCTAGACTCAAAAATCCATAATTATATATTGATCTTAGGGAGTACTTACTTAATTTTCTTATTTAATATTCATGTACTCATATTCTTAAATTTAAATTGATCTAGTTCTTACTAACTTGAGTGTCGAAATATCTTCTGCAAATATATTAGCTCAGTGACCATTCTTCAAATCCATTCTGCCTCGAATGATTTAGTTGTATAAAAATTACACTGAAGTTGTAGTTACCATGCACGACTTCAGCTTTTCTAATTCACATGAAAGTCATCATCTGTTTAGACGATTTCACAAGTAATCAAAATTGCATTCAGTGTTCACGATTCTTGTGTAAATGAACTTCATGTAAAAGTCATGTGTCTATTACACGACTTTTATGCTATTTTTTCTTGGATCCATAAATCGTGCACATGAAACACAATTTACCTATTATGAAAATTGTTGCATAATTAGTAGATAATTATTCCATAGTTAGTGAAGATTCTTTGTTTTCTATTTATTAGGACAAATTTGATATCTTTTGATGATTTGATTTGATTTGTATAGATTTAATTACGTATTATTTATTACTTTAATTACCTCTTATTTCTTTCCTTAATTAAGTTGTAAATAGTCTATAAATTTAGAATGTAATCACATTTGTAAATAAATTCATAACTATATTCAATCTTCTTCTTTCAACTTGGTATTAGAGCTCTTGATCTTGGGAGACTCTGTTTCTGCAAAAGGTTTTGGGCAACCCTCATTGTTGCAACCTTCTTTCTACTTCTACATTTTTTTCGAGCATCCTTCATTGCTGCAACCTTTTTTTTTACTGTCACCTTGCACCATTAACTACTGACCACATTGTTGGCCACCGTCCGCCACCGTTGACCACAAAATTTGATAAAATAAATCTGGTGAGTTTTGTGAATGGGACCAGGTTTCACTGATCTACAAAGCTCAGTCGGTTTTGAGCTCTCATGGACTTCCTTAACAAGATCTAGCTATTGTTCGTTAACCATTAGTGGTAAGAGTTTTAGTTTCTTATCATTTAATGCTTCTAGTATTGAGAATATTTGGATTATAGACTCTGGTGCTACTGACCATATGACACCTCATTCCTCTTATTTTTCACCATCGTACATTGCTTTATCTAGTAACCAACATATTATTGTTGTTAATGGTTCCAGTACCCCCATTACTGGTTGTGGTAATATCCACCTTCAACCTTTCTTTCCTTTAAAAAATGTGCTTCATGTTCACAAACTATCTAATAACCTCTTGTTTATTTAAAAGGTTACCTAATATTTATATTGTGCGGTGGTATTTTTTCATTCTCATTGTGTTTTTCAGGATCTTGCCACGAGGGAGACAATTAGAATTTCTAAAGAACAGGACAGGTTATACCACTTACAACATGAAAAAAATAAATAGTGTGCCAAAATGTAGGCACTCACTTCTAATATTCATCCAAGCCCTGAATCTTGCTCAACACTGACTTCTTGGTCATCCTCCATCTAGTACCCTAAAATCTTTATTTCCTGTTTTGTTTACAAAAGTGTCTGCTTAGTCTTTTCATTGTGATGTTTGTCAGTTTGCTAAACACCATCAGACAACTTTTCTTCCCAATAGTAATAGAAGTTCTAAACCTTTTGATCTTATTCCTTCATATGTATGTGGACATTCACCTATTCCTAATATCTCGAGTGCAAAATAGTTTGTTTCATTTATTGATGATTGTAGTCTAATTACCTGGATATTCCTCATGACAGATAAGTCTGAAGTTTTTCACTTGTTTGTCAATTTTTACCAAATGTTGGAAGCCCAATTAAGAGATTACGTTCTGATAATGGAAGAGAATATGTGTACCAAAACCTGTCCAAGTTCCTTAAGGAAAATGGACTTGTTCATGAATTAACATGTGTGAACACCCCTCAACAAAATGGGGTTGCAGAAAGGAAAAATTGTCATCTCTTTGAGGTTACTAGAGTTCTACTCTTCCAAATGTTTGTTACTAGATCTTACTGGGGGAAGCAGTCTTGACTGCCACTTAATTGATTAATAGATTACCCTATCGGGTTCTTGAGGGTTTTACTATTGTTCAGCTTATGGCCACATTTTATCCCTATATTCCTATTTTACGCCAATCTTCAGAGTCGTGTCTTTGGTTGTCTTGCTTTTGTCCCATGTTCATAGTCCTTATCGAGGTAAGTTAGATCCTTGGCCATCAAATGTATCGTCATCGGCTATGCCCCCAACAAAAAGGGATACAAAAGTTATCACCCTCAAATTCAAAAAGTTTATGTCTCCAAGGATATCATCTTTCATGAAACGAAATCCTTCTTTCCTAGTTTTGAGCTTCAAGGGGAGACTATTCAAGAAGTTGAGGTCCTTGAGTTTTCATCTTTTACTTTGTTGCAGGATTTCACTCTTATAGAGGATGACAAAGACCCTGCACCAACATTATTACCAGAGAAGAATAATGAGGACAAATAAGTTGAACAAGATGCTTTAATGTCTCCAAATCCATGTGAGCTTGAAGACCTGTTGGGTGTGTGTGTTGTCTAGTAGTTTTTAACTTGTTAATTCACTCCTTAAGACGATCCGAGTTCATTTGAATCTTTATCTTTTTTTAAAAAATGGGTTTTCTAAAAGGGTATGAAATTTCAACCTATTAAAATGTCGAATCAACCTATTGTTTGACACTTTGTGGTTTTTAAAATGGTTTGGAAAAACTTAGCTTTGTTTTTTGTTTGCTGTCAAACATAATAAACCGGTTGTTTCGATAAATCAACTGGTTGTTTTTATGAAAACCTTAACAGAAATGTTATTTCAATCGATTGATTTGGAAAACAACTTGTTATTTTCATAACATAATTTTGTTAAGTGTTTTAAACTGCTTTAAATGATTCCAACTGCTTTTTGGTTTTTGATTTAACTGCTTTGAACACTTAATTAAGGATATATAAAGGTTGTTTAACACTCCTTTGTATTAATTAAGAAATAAAGATTATCAAAAATGATTTTCAAGATTTCAAAAGCTTTGGATCATCTCAAGTGTGTGGAATAGGATTGGATTTTGTATTCTTCTGAACTTAAGCTTTGTATACCCAGGTGTATTGTATTCCCCTTCTTCTTTGAACACTATATTTCTATATTTGTGTGTAAGGCAGTTTCATAAAGGTGTTTCTAGAAACTGTGGTGTTTTCCAAGGAGTGGTGTGTGTTCTTGAGGGGTGTGTGTGTTTTATAATCTAGGATTGATTACATAGTGAATTCTCAATGGTTAGCTGAGGAATGGATGTAGCTCTTGGTTAAGAGTGAACCAGTATAAACATTTTGTGTGATTCTCTCTATCTCTACTCTTATAATCTGTTTTAACTTGATTTCATATTTTGCTGGTATAAACAACCGGTTGTTTCGTGAAAACAACAGGTTTATTTTCTATAAACAAACTTAAAACAGAAATTTTATTGAGTTGAACAGAAAATCAATTGGTTGATTTTTCATAGCTTTTCACTCTACGTTCAAACTTTGTGGAAATCTTTCAAAAACAATTCACCCCCTTCTTGTTTAGGCCTCTAATTCTAACAAAATATTTTGGGAAACAATATCAACAAAGGCAACAATAACCCATCCTGGTCGAATAGAAACTTCAATTGTCTGAACCGAAGGTAAGAACTCATACCCATGAGACTCTTAAGGAACACTTAGATACTGTTTTTGAACCTAACCTAAATGATTTACCTATTGCCTTGTGAAAAGAAAAAAGATCTTGTGCCAAATATCCTATATCCCAATTGTGTCTATAGATCAACTTTCTATGTAGCACCAGACTTTTGTTTCAATTATTGATTCTATCAGAACCCCTACATCAGCACAAGAAATGGGTGCACTAAAAAGGAATGAGACTTGGGAGATTGTAAAAAGACCAAAGGATAAGAAGGCAGTGGGTTATAGTGGATATACACAGTTAAGTATTAGTATGATGACACACTTGACCGGTATAAGGCAAGGTTGGTTGCAAAAGGGTACACCTAAACCTATGGGATCAATTATGATGAGACTTTTGCTCTAGTGGCAAAAATGAATACAATCAGGATTATTCTCTCCTTGGCAGCGCACTTTGGTTGGGAGATGCATCAATTTAAAGTTAAAAATGTCCTCTTGCATGGAAGCTTGGAGAAAGAAGTATACATGGAGATTCCACCTGGTTATGGTGCCACTAATGAATGGAATAAGGTGTGCAGACATAAGAAGGCCATGTATGGTCTTAAACAATCACTTTGTGCTTGGTTTGAAAGTTTTACTTAAGCTATGGTATCTTTGGGGTACCGACAAAACCAAGGTGACCATACTCTGTTTATAAAACATTCTCAGGATGGTAAACTCATTCTACTTTTGGTCTATGCAGGATCAATTGTTGACAGGAGATCCACACATGCTATTACATGTTCTTGGGTGGAAATCTAGTGACATGGAGGAGCAAGAAACAAAATGTAGTTGCAAGATCAAGTGTAGAGGCAGAATTTACTCAAGGGGTTTATGAACTATTATGGATGAAGATCATACTCAATGACCTCAAAATAAAATATGAAGCTCCTATGAGTTTGACATGTGATAGCACAAAATCCAGTTCAACATGATCGAACAAAGCACGTATTTCATTAAGGAGAAGTTGGATAAAGGTCTTATAATCACCAAGTACATCCCTTCAAAACTCCAATTGACAAATATGTTCATTGAGAGACTTCCCAGAAAATAGTTCAAAGATCATACTTGCAAGCTGTGAATGATAGATATACATTCACTAGCTTGAGGGGGAGTGTTGCATAATTTGGAGATAGTTATTTCATAAGTAGTGTGTTTTCTATTTATTAGGACAAATTTGATATCTTTTGGTGATTTGATTTGATTTGTATAACTTTAATTACCTATTATTTCTTTCCTTAATTAGGTCGTAAATAGTCTATAAATTTATATTGTAAACACAGTCGTAAATACATTCAAAAATATATTTAATCTTCTTTCAACTAAAAAAAATATTATTTCAAGAATTACTAAAACAAATTGCACCATTTATATATAAAAAAATCTCATATTATGAGGTGGAAAACTAAAGAAAAGGAAAATAGAAAAAGAAATATAATCTTTCAGAAATAAAAAATCTTAGAAGGAGAAAAACCAATGTTAAGAACCTATCCCTTGGTAACCGTTTTCCAGTCTCATGTCTTTAATATGTTTTTTTTTTTTTGTCTTTAAAAGATTTAACATTATATTAAAATTTAATACTATAGTATATAAATATTTTAAATTATAATAATATATCAACCAAATATTGTATCCTATTAGTAAATAATAGTGTAATATTTTGTTTAAAATCAATATAGTATCAGTCTATACATATATACTATTGATAGAAGAAGATTTTTTAAATTCATTTTTTGGTTACATATTTACTTAAAAAATTTACTTTTTATTTTTTTAAATATAAATGTTTTTTTTATGTATATTGATGATTATATTTTTATTTACACCTAGCCTCTTTAATTTTAGATTTATTGAATTCTATACATGATTAAATTGACTCGTTTAATTAGAATTAACTTAGTTGGACTTACTTGTGTTTGGCTGTAACTATTATTTAATATCAAATTTTATGTATATTATCTTGTTTTTTTTTTATATATATATGGTGGTATAGGTAAACGATTTTGATAATTTCAGTTGTATTCAAAAGCTAAGATTCGAGATTTAATTTGATATGTTGCATGATGTTATTTTCATGACGAAATTAGGAGTAATATAATTTTGAAGTTTAACTACAAAATCTGATTTAGAAATATTATTGAAAAACTAAGATCAATAATAGGGTTTTAGTTTGATGTGTTACATTATATTATTTCCATGACAGAATTAGTTAGGAGCAACAATTTTAAGGTTGGACTACAAAATTTAATTTGGGATCACTTTGTTTTTCACAGTAGTATTAGTATTTTGGGTCTGGTACATGTTAATTAGAGTATAATCATTATTTTAGTCCGATTAATCATATATTTACAGTTAGAAGTTTAAATAGGGACAACTAGTAACAATTTGTTTAGACAATTTTCACTTTCTCTCTTTTTCTCTAGTTTAAAGATTCATCTCTAGTTTAATTCATAATTATTCTTTAAATTTTGATATATTAGTAATTCAGATTCCTTTTATACATAGGTTCTACTTTTCCTAATTTCTTGAAACTTAAGTTTGATTCGAAAATGAATTGTTTATTTAATTCAATTTATATTTCTATTATTAATAAAGGATTAGTTTGCTTAATTTTGAATTAGATTAATGTTTATTTAATTTCAACTATACTATTCGGACGTGCATACTATTATGGTCTGTCTAGCTTAAAAATTTAAGGCTAATTCTTTTTGCACCAGATCAATTATGACTTACACCTTACCCTAAAAAAATCCGTTTATTTTACTCTTATTTTTCTGGATATTTATATCCGCAATACAAATAACATAATTCTGGATATACAAATCCAGAACTGAGATGTGTCTTCTAGATATGACAATCCGCAGCACAATAATGTCTTCCGAATGCTAAAATTCATAAGCTTTTTTTTTTCATTCCGAATATAAAAATCCAGAAAAAATGACAAGAGTGATTTGGGGTTTAAGAAAAAATGATGGTTGCATATCAAAATTGATTTGGTGCAGGGAGAATTAGCCAAAATTTAAATACTTAACACAACCCAAACGATAATAGGCCTAATGATTTGTTATGGAGTCGGCCCAAGCGGCTGACAAAATATATTAAAAAAGGGGTAGTAACTATAAAATAACTGAATGTATGACTGACTTAGTTAGGCACAAATACTTACTCTAAATCCAACAAAAATAATAATTCTCTGCTGACACCCCCTAAAATAAAGGGAATATATTAACAGAATATTTTTATGGTTGTTAACAGAATATCTTTGAGTACTATAAAAGGGCCTCAAGACTCTGAACAAATGTAAGTGTTATTCCATACACTGTACTCATAATTATATGCTCTCATTGACTTGATCGTTGGAGTCTTGTCAGCAGGTGGAGATCCCCTCACTGTGGACATCAAGCATCTCAAAGCAACAACAACAGAAGGTTGGCCCATAATCCACCTACAGAATCTGGTCCAAGTCAGTCGGCAAGAACATCTGACGCCCACCGTGGGGATAGGTAAAACTGATCCCGCTAACTACCTGTGACATAAATTATCATTATCATTTAAATGTGTTGTGATATTTTAATTTTGTTATCATATTATTATGAAAATCATAGATATATTTAAATTTGTTATCTATATTTAAATTTGTTATCATATTATTCTAAAGATAACAAATTATTTGTTATCATATTATTTTTGCGATTCAACCGGTTGTTTTTATCAGTAGTTAATAAAAACAACTTAAAACAAATATATGTGAGATCAGGGAAAGAGAGAATCACACAAACAAATTTATACTGGTTCACTCTTACACCAAGAGCTACATCCAGTCCCCAGAAACCACTGGGTATCTACTATGCAATCAAAATCCAAATTACAAACACACCACCAAAGAAGTGACCTTGAACACCTCAAGTCACACACTTCCTTTGGCACACAAACACCACAGAAGTCATAACACCCCCTGATTCTGCACTTACACACCAGTATTCAGAAATACAAGAGATACAAAAAGGATTACACCTGATGAAGATCAAATCAAAAGATTACAACAATCATATTCCACTTCTTTGAGAAAACTCAAAAGCTTGAATGCAAATCTTGAAAACTCAAATCTATTTTCACTCTTTCACAAATGTCTCAAAACCGTTATCAAACTTTAAGAGAGTATATCAACCTCTTTAAATACTCCAAAAGTTGTTAAAAACATTTAAAGCAGGAGTCTATTTAGTTAGAAAACATTTAAAGCTGATTTGCAAACATAACAAAATTTTTGTTATGGATTTTCAACAAACAATCGGTTGAATTTACGAAACAATCGATTGAATTGGTTTGACAGCAAAGTCAACCAAGTCAAACAACTTCAAACCCTTTTCAAAAAAACTCTAAGTGTTAAACAACCAATTGAAACGACAAAACAACAGGTTGTTTTTCCACTTCTTTATAAAACAATCTTTTTCAAAAAGGTTTTGATTCCAAACTGTTTTAGATTCAAACAAAGAGTGGATTACACATCATTCTATCCAAAATCCACCCACACAAGCAACAACTCCAACCTTCCATCAAACACCATGGATTTGGAGACATCAAAGCTTCAAGATCATCCTTAATCAACACCAACTACCTGGGGCGAGGTCATGAGCCCTCTCTCACAGTACACAAGCCCCCCACGCTCAAATCGAGCTTGACTAGGCGAAGAGGCTTTCTAGCATCTTTGCGGCTGACGCGACATTTTCCCTAGCAAGTAAGTGAGGCGCGGACAACGAGGTGTTGCTGAGGTGACGTCTCACCACACTTAAATTAAAGTGTACAAGTGGCACGACATCAACTGTGGAGAAAACCTTACCGTTTCGAATTCCATTCTTCGTACATACGTTACTGAAAACTCATTTAGCACCACATTGTTCCATTTCTCCAAAACTCTTTCACCTTCAGCTTCCTCCGCGCGCTTTCACCTCCTTGCTAAAAAACTCTCGCACTCCTAGAACCTTCTACACCCTCAAACCGTTTTAGATGAAACCACCTTTTACACTACCCGTGAGCGCATAGTAGCTTTAAGAAAGAGTGGTTGTGTTTTTGGTAAAAAAACACGATAGGTTTGTAAGAATAGCCCTGTGTGGAGAGAATGAACCTGTGTGTTGTGATGAATCCTCGGACCCTGAGGGTCCATTCCGTTTCTTCTATGTCATTGTGTTTAAAAAAATTCATTTGCGTCTTCCCCTTTCTATCTTTGAAAAATATTTGCTAACCGAACTCAACATAGCTCCTGCCCAACTACATCCAAATAGTTGGGCATTTGTGCGCGCCTTTACAATCTTGTGTTCCCATCTCGACCTTTCGCCGACTGTGGAAATATTCTTTTATTTCTTTGAGACCAAACAACCATCAACTCACCAACTATGAGTATCCTTAAACGGTGCCCCTAGCAGATCTTTGATCATACTATTCTAGTATTCCTATAAGGATTTCAAGGGATTTTTTTTGAAAATCTGAGCTAACAAAGGAGATCCAACTCTTCTGGATGGGTTTCCTTTGTATTGGACCCCCGAGCCAAGGTTTCAAAGTCGTATTATCTATGACGGTTGTAGAAATACCAATAATAGAAAGTTCTGTCTGAACATATTATGACAGGTATTTTGGACATTTTATGACGGTTTATAGACAATAATCATAATAAGTCAACTTACTATGTTAGTTGTTCAACCGACATAGAAAGTGCAGAGTTTTTATAACGCCAGAATCTATATCGCCATAAGTGTTGAACAACATGCTTTGATGTCTCCAAATCCAAGAGGAAAGCATGAAGACCTTGTTGATGTGTGTGTATGTGTTGTCTAGTTGTTTGAAACTTGTTAATTCACTCCTTAAGATGATCCAAGTTCATTTTAATCTTTAACCTTTGAAAAGATGAGTTTTCTAAAATGTTGTTGAAATTTCAACAAGTTGTTTTTTTGAAACAACAGGTTGTTTTACCTTAGCAGTTTTTGAAAAGGTTTTGAAAAGCTTGACTTTGCTGTCAAGTCAATTCATCCGATTGTTTCGACAAAACAATCGATTGTTTTTCTGAAAACATTAACAAAATTCTATTAAGTGGTTTTAATATGTTTTAAATGATCCTAACTAACTTGGCTCCTTTATTAAATGCTTTTGACCACTTGGTTGGTCTATATAAAGGTGGTTTTTCGCTCTTAATCTTGGAGTAAGAGAAAAAATTTATCAAAACAGTTTTTCCAAGATTTGAAAGAGCTTTGGATCATTCTTAAGTGTGTGGAATAGGATTGAGTTTTAATTCTGAACTTTAAGCTTTGTAATACCTAGGTGTATTCTATTCCCTTCTTCCTTGATTACTGTATTTATGTAGTTGTGTTGCCAAGGAGTGTTGTGTGTTCTTGAGGTGTTCAAGATCAAC
>Ga0123341_1001927_pt1 | contig 16399 bp, 9 predicted proteins | sample Turbeapinknodule_FD_89959 | JGI IMG/M metagenome (GOLD analysis project Ga0123341, IMG submission 89959) | Root nodule microbial communities of legume samples collected from Mexico - Turtle bean Mexico pink nodule | ecosystem: Host-associated > Plants > Roots > Nodule | place: Mexico: Nepantla...
ATTATCAATAATTAAAGTGTATGTAAAAATTCTTGTATGGAGTCAAATTAAAAAGAAGTCTTCAAAATAAAATAATATTTTTAAATTTATAAAAATTAAATTAAGACTTCACAAAATAACGTGAAACTTAATTTCTTTTATTTTATTTTGATAAACAATTGATTGAGATAATTTTTTTCAAGATAGTAAATTATTATATTAAAAAACTTCTTTAGAGTATGCGGTTTTTTTTAAAAGGAATGCAGTGTGGTTGATAAAAACTAATAATATTAAAATTAGTATGACTAGGTTGGACAAAATATATTTAAAAATGATAAATTTTTAGCAAATTAAATTGGAATCAAAATCGTTTGACCATTGTGTTGCGTCACTGCAAAACTACTATTCGGCATCCGAGAAATGCGGACTCTGATATCTTATTTACTTTTGGTCCAATGTATTTCAGATATAGTTTGTATTCCACTCGATCAAATGTGTTTTACGTACGATGTTCTGTGACACTACTGTGTTCTTTTTACATCCTTATTAAAATACATAATAGATTATGGAATGAAAAATTAATAAAATCAGTTCCATTAGGGATAAAAAATTCATCAGCCAATTACGGTCCTTATGTTTTGAAAAATTGAAGTGATTTATGATTTGTTTGAATTGGGAGTGGAAAGTAGGATAGAGAAGTGGAAGTATGAATATCTGAAAAGAAAGTCTAAAAATGCGTTAATGTGTTTCTAGAGTCTCGAGAACCGCAGCAGCAGCAGCAGCTTTTGCTGCATGTCTGTGTGCGCAGAAGATCCTCGTATGCTCCTTCGTCACGTAACGTCGCCAGAGACAATTTTTAACGACGACACAACCTTTTTACTCTCCGCTTTTCCACTTCCCCTTTCCTTCTTCTTTCTCCACTGAGACAAGCAACCAAATTATCACAACGCTAGGGCTAGACACATCCGTAGCTTGCACAACGCTTCCAATGAGCACATAGCCAAAGTCACGAAGGTCACTCACGTTGTGGTCTCTGGCAACTCTTGTGATCTGCAGGAGAGGGAGAACAAAGGCGAGAGAGAGAGAGAGAGTCCATGGTGGCTTATATATATTAAAAATAAAATTTTGTTGAAACTTAATGAACATTTATCTATATTTCTTTCCAACTACTACACTCAAGCCTTGACTTATTTTAGTACTACATGAGACGTACATTACAGGAGTTGTTGTTGAAACAAGATAATGAGTTCAGAAATTGACACATGAGAGGTACATCACTATCACGTTGAACTTAGAAGTGTATAAATTTACTGCTGGAAAAGCTTATTGTAGCGTTTGGAGTATTTAATCTATGAATATTATTTTAATCGAATTGCAATTGTATCTCAATTAATATTTTCATATATAATTAAAGTGATTAATTAAAAGACAAAAATATGAGCATCCATGGAAGATTTTGACACTATTGTATCAGGGTAAGAGTAGAGTCTAAAAGTTGGTATCCATGGCAGGCTTAACAGTGTTTATTGTAATATAGTTGTTGTTGCATGAAAATGTGTGAAAAAATTGTAAAGATAAAATAGGTGAAAAGGTATTCCCATAAAGGTTAGAGATTTTAGAAGACATAAGTGAGTTGTGAAAGAGAGTAACCAATGAAGCATGTCAACATGTAGCACAGAGAGAACTCAGGGCTCCACTTGGTCGTCCATTCTAATCACTCACCTAAAGTGAAATGCCCTGGAAGGTGACAGGATTGTGGGCTCAGTATCTTGATATGGCAAGTGCACACATCGATGTGAGGTCCCCATAATCCTAATTCAAGTATATCCCCAACTTGATCACACATGACACACCCAGCAATTCATGGGTGGCATCATGAGGCCTGCATGTGTTTGCCATGGAAAAAGAAGCAACTGTTCAGAAACAACTGCAAAATCAGTTGCCTGTAGAGAGATAGTGAAGAAGACAAAGAGATAGAGGTGGAGGTTTCAACCAGAGAAGAAGAAGAATCCTCAGATTTGACATCATATCAGTATCTAGATGGAAAAGTGGGGGAGTGATAGTGTTTGGAGTGTAACCCATTTTGGTAATGCCCCTCCAACCCACACACTGTCACTTTCTTCAATCTTTGGTTTTGGTACAATATATCCCACGATGGACATAAGGCACGTCCCACCACTACTTTTTTTTTGAATGGTCAATTCACCACTACTTAGTTTAACCCTTCATTGTTCTATCTTTTTAGTTTTTCCCAACCCTTTTTTTCTACCTCATCTTTTCATTTTTCTTCTCTTCTCCAACTCCTTTCTAGCCTGTTTACATGTTGTGTGAGAAGGAAACATGCATGCGGTAGTGGCCCATCTTTGTCTATTGTTGGGTTCTCTCACTAGCTGGTCCAGCAATATCAGGTACCTTTTAATTAACCAATCTGAGGTACCTTGGTCCACCAACATCTGTGAATAGGAGGATACAGACATAAGGAAAATTTAGAGTTTTTTTAATCCCTTTTGGGTTCTTAAGCCATGAGATGAGTTAAAAAAATAGGCCTACACTTCTACCTAAGAAGAGCACGAAAAGGGGGGAATTTTAGTGGACCACATAACCAATGGATTGTTTGATCCACTGAAGACTCATGTGAAACAAAACTTGTCTTCAGAGGTAATTTAGACCACTGCTCCAACAGTAGCACTACCTAGATTATGAGCCCAATAATGTCTTTGAAGGAGGAAATCCCTATCTCGTCCAAAGCATCCACCGATCTGAATAAAGTAGTTTTCTTGGATCAATAATACTTTGATCTTAAAAGATGAGAAACTCTGGAAATTGTTTATTTATCAAGAGGCTGTGTATGATGGAACGGCTCAAATGTGTCCCTGTGATCGAACAAAGTAAAAGTGGACACCACCAATATGGCACAATTAGACTGTTCACTGACATTCAATACAATCCTTGCGCATCAATATAACACAGTTGGACAGGTTATTTGTTATTTGTCAAGAACCGTGTGCACAATGAAACGACTCAAAACATGTCTTGTAGGCCTAAAAATGTAAACAAGTGGCTGGGCTCACGTATGTAGCACAGCTGTACTGTTCATCGTACATGCAGTGCAACTGATTGATCCGCCAATTAGTATTTCTGAGAAAAAACAAACGACACGGCAGAGGTTAAATATGGCTCTTTGTTTTGGCCATTCCTTTTTTAATATACAATAATTTTAATCCATGTTATTCTGTTGAACCATGTTAAAATCTAAATCGCCCAATTTTGCCTTCAAACTCAAGATGTTTCGTTAATGTCACAAAACAAAGGTCGCTGGTGCCTAATGTTTATTTGCCGATCACCAGCGCATGTCATAGAGTTGCATGCACCATTCATATGAGGAGTTTCACGAAATTATTTCAAACAGCTTAAATCATTTTTACGCTTGCGACAATGAACCATGGATCTTGATATCACGTATTCCAAATAGGCATCTAGTTTTGTACATGGCCCACAAATAGCACTAAAGCCAGAACAGTAAGCCCACCAATGCAACTACTGCCAACGGCCAGGCTAAACAGTTTGCCTTCAAATAGATTCATAGTATATATTCCTTTTCAATCGGTTTGTGTGATGCAAGGCACATACAAATATTACCCACAAATGTGCATATTAAGTCCTGAAATTTCCTGATCATTGTATTCTCATGATAGTCTTTATAATATTCTTTGTCCACTACCAGCAGATGCGTAATCTAGATACTACTCGAGCATAACCCAAGTGATAAGGACATGATGGAGAGATTCAGCACCCAAAACCAAAAGGATAAGGTAAAGATAAAGCATAGGTCATGGATCAATTTCTATTCCAAACTAAGAATGAGTGAGACTATCCAGTAGTGTCAACAAAAAAGCACAAGTCGTAGATTATTTTCTTTCTAAAAATGGATCTGATTCCGACTCTGCCTAAAGGACCCTTGAGGCAGGTACAGACGGAAAAACCAGAAAACCACGAGGTCAGTAATTTCTGGAGAGAAGAACAGATAAAATTAGTCTCATTGATTTGATAATTTTAATCTAATTCAATGACATGTGCATGTGATATTTAACTATTTAACTACGAGATTTAAAAATAAAAGAGTAAATGCAGTACTAACTAAAACTGTCAAAGATCGATGACGTATAGGCCTAAGAATCTTCTTATTCGTGTTACTAGCTTGATTATCTTCTAGGATCATTTTATATTTTACTAAGCCTTCCAAGTTCCAATAGTATTATGATCAATTCCTTTCAAGTTGACAAACCATCAAAAGTATAAACAGGGATTACTTCTAAACATTGGTCAAAATTCTAGTAGTGCAAGATTAACTTTTAATAGATTACATCCCACTACTTAATCTTGAAAAATGTAACTGGTTATGAACTCGGATAATTAAACAAAATGTAAATCAATTAGCATAAATACCAAATAAATATATTTTTCTTTGAGACACAATAAGCTCATGCAACGGAGCTGCATGAAAACCACATTTAATCATACTCTAATTCATCAGGAGTCACTGGCCTTTTAAGAGGGATAATGGACTTCTTTTCAACATCACGAGACAAAGCCTTCCTCATATCTAAAAACAAAGCATAAAATGATAATGGATAAATAGCAGCAGGTGTTTTGTTAAAACAGAGTAGAAGCAAAATAAAAACCAAGAACTTAAAAGCATACCTAAACCATCTTCTTCCCCAGAATAGTAGCGTAGCACCCGTCGATAAACCACATAGCCAAGCTATGATGTCAATCAGGAAAGTAGTTAGTAACTCCAATTTTAGACTGAAGAAATCCTAATGTAAGAAATAAACCCTAATCCAACATACGGCAATCCCCTATCCAAAGATATAAACAAGACATTATATTTCTAAAGTATTGATATAATTAATTTACATTTCTCCTATAATCATATATACTCCACTTTAGCATGACTCAAACGTACGATCTCCAAGAGGTGAAAAGTGAAAACTCCAAGAGGCAAAACTAAACTTTCTTATAGAGATAGGATTACTTCGAAACTCAGCCTCAAGCCCCTACATTTTAATATAGATTTGGATGCTCAGGGCATACAAAATATTATCCCCAATTGCATATTTTTTACGGTTGATATAATTTTGCTTTTTAATCTAATCTTGGACATTCAAAAGACTATCCTTAATTGCATGCTTTATGTTGATGATGTAGTTTTGATTGAGAAATCAAAAGGTTTTGGTTTAAGTAGGAGTAAGGCATACATGCATTGCAATTTTAGCAAGAATCAAATGACTTAGGAGTAAAGTTGCAAAAAAGTTGTCATATCACAGGTTTTAAAGTTTAACCCTGTCCTTGGTTACACATGACAGACGTAAATATCTGCCTCTCCAGAAGCTGTTTTATAGCTTCTTCGTTTTTTATCATTGAGGTGTGGTTTTCTATGTCTTTAGAACGTGTGTCCACAACAATATAGTATAAAATTATGATATACAACTACAACAAACATGATATTAATTATGTCCAAGATTAGACTTTTATATTTACCACTAGAATCTCATGGAAAATAATATCTCCTAGGTTTTATATTTAAGCGAGCCCTTTGCTTCATAATGAAAGGGGTTAAAATCAAAAGGTCAATCCCACAATACACCTTGAGCAACACTGGGTAAAAGGATTTTACAGTAACTCATTATATTGTCAAGATTTCAAAACTAGAGGAGAACTTTTGAAGATTTTTCAACCCAGGAATTGAACCTGAGTTTTTGAGGTTCAATATGCCATTTGATGCTATTTGTTAAGTCTTTATCCGACGTGAAACTAAACACACTCTCGAGGCTGCAATTAAGGCAGATTAAGGATGATATAATTAAGACAGCTTTCCAACATTAGCTTTCTTAGATTACTAACTTTATTATTATATTAAAAGCCATGAAGTGTTCTTCCAGCAGTATGAGGGAAAATGGCAGGAAAAACAATAAATGAAGCCATGGGGAAGACGGTTTAAGTTTTGCTAAGCGTTGAAACTAAGTAATTTGGGAAAGTTACACGATCTATCTTGTGTCAAATTTATGAAATTATTAAACTCTTAAGAGATAAAGATTGAGATAAAACCGTGTATTAGTAAGAGAACATGGGTCTTTATTTAGATTGAGAAAAAAGAATCAACACAATAAATAGAGATTTGATATCCTCTAATAACAAAGATATGATAAGGAAATAAATAAAAATGTTTTTAATAATACATACATATATAATCTACATATTCTTAATTATATAGGATTGGTTTCTTATTTCTATAATTCTAATATATAAGTTGTATGTGCTCAGCTTGCTAATTATTGGTCCTCTCAGAAACTTAGTGAATATGTCAACCATATGATGCAATTCGGCTTTGCATCTCATGTGTAGATCTTCTTCAATGTTTTTTATTTGGATTTCTTCAACGGAAGATGAATGATAGCGGAAGCATAAAGAATTGTAGAAATTTTGCAAGAGACAAAAATATGAGATGAATCTAAGTGAGGTTAGGCCAACACTTAGTTTCTAGAATGAGGTTGGATGAACACTTCTAGGAGGAGTCTAGAAATTTGTTTAGGAAGAAGACAACTCTAGAAAGAACACTATTCATTAGAGTTGACAAGGTTTAACCCCAAGGACAATGCAAATTCATAAAACAGGATTATTAGTTGTACACCAATAAGCAACCGTGTTAACTTCTGAACACTTTTTAAGCACTTTTTATTTTTAATTGTTGACACTTTACATACACATATGTTAACGTATTTGTGTCAAATAAATCCTCGACACCGATACACTAGCTTGATGAACATATCAGTGCATCACAACTGCTACACAATCAAAGATAGATCAACCAATAGTACAAGAGCAACAAGTGAATGTCTAGCAATAGTGTGAACAGAGGGTTTCCCATGCAGCTTCCAACACCTATCAATTGTACATATCCAATGCGGTGGCAATATTCACATTTTGGACGATCTTAGAACTACGTTTGCGAGAACGCCCATAATTATTACTACGTAAGGCAACGGTATTGTTATCCCCTACAGACGAAGTATGTGTCTCCTGTTTATTTTTTGAGGAACATGGAGGAGCTCAAATAATGCGGAAGTCAATAGGGTGTATTGGTAATCCCAAAATCTTATGACAGGTAGCAGTATATTCTTGTGGCAAGCCATACAAGTCAAAGGTCATAAAGAACGTACTACGGTTCTTAAGTTCCTTCTTCATATCCACATATCGTGGAAGGAGGTAACTAAAATCATGTAAGGCAGCATGAATTCGCCCAAAAGAAGTGGAGATAAGACCCTCAAAATTTCGTTGGGCAAGAAGTGTTAAGGGATTTTGGCACACACCATACAAATGTTGTGTTATTGGTATAATGGGCATGGGCCTCACTCCAAACTGATGCACACATCTCATGGAGAGAAAAACTAAATTTGAGGTATGAATAATGAATTTAATGACACTAGAGAGTTGGGTATCAATCTTTATCCATTGTTCTCAATTTTTTGTAGGAATGGATTCAATCATAATAGTGAGATGGGATTTGTAACCCAATGAACTTAACCATAACCTGATTTTGGAAGTTCAAGTAGAATAGTTAGACTTGTTCATCTTGTCAAACAATATGGTTAGAAAAGAAAGGAGAATTTGTTCTAGAGGTTGATGTGGTGTTGGAAGACATTCTTTTCATGAAAGTTGGAAAGAAAAAAAGAAAAACCTAAGGAGAGGGAATAGTAGATTGGACCACCAAACTAGGATGGGTGGCTCACATTGACGATTGGATAGATTGGCATGGTGCGATCCCAATTGTGTTCACCGGAGAAAAAGGAGGTCACAGAAAAACTTGTAAGCAACATGGAAACAATGAATGCAAACATGCGAGAAAGGTTCGCAGAAAAAGAATCCTCTAGAGGCACTGGGTCTACTAGGTCAATGCAGTTTTGAAAAAAGCTCTAGATATCATGTTAAACTCTAGGAAAGAGAGAAACATTGTATTGAAACTACATGTTTTTGGGACAACACTAATGCTTTATTTGTATTGAGAAAAAATAATCAATATAATAAATAGAGGACATTTGATATCTTTTATTAACAAAGATATGATACGAGAATAAATAAAAATATTTCTAATAATACATATATAATCTTAATATTCTTGATTATACAGGATCAATTCGCTATTTTTATAATTATAACAAAAATAAAAGCTTAGCATGCAGTCATTTATTCCCTTATTTCAATAGTTTTATTTGTTAAAAGAAAAAAAAAATAATATAGTGAAAGAGGAATAGAAAAGGAGCATCAGGAACCATCTTACCAGCACATAAAACAAGTAAACAAGGAGTAAAAGAAGTAACAGCTTGAGAGATCTCCCTATCCTTCTTTATATTTAAGAAACCACATAATAAGAAAGAAATGGAAAGTCTAAGTTGTGAAATGAAATTCACATTACCTTATCATACATCTTGATGGCTGGCGCATTTGATGCTCTCACAAAGAGATCAACAAAGAAAGCCTTGTCACTGAAAAATTCACATTCTTAGTTAATACAAGGCAAGGCATCCACACAAACATAACATCATTAAAGACATTTCAAATGCAGGAGTCATAGCCAGGGTCTTAGGTTTAAGACTTAGGTATTATAAGAAATCTCAATTGGAGCATGTTGATGTGGCATGGACAGGGCCTAAGTAAGAACTTGGGTCTTGAGACTAAGAAAATATTTTTCAATCTTAACAAAATGTAATAAATTAATTTTTTAAATTGTAAGAAATTGAAGTGTAAATAAAAAATTATAAAAATGTACATACAGGTGCAATTTTCTAAGTACATGAATTTAAAAAATACAAGAAACTAAGCTTAAATGTAGTAATTTCCAATAGATTTGTTGCAGTTTCCATCAACCCCCCAAGTTGGAGCACATAAGTTGAATGCTCCAATCTTGAACAAGTATATTGAATTTGAGGCCCCATTAAAGATTGTCAAGACATATGCAAGTTGATAATTTGAAATAACAAGTTCAGTAATTATTTCTATAGACAAACTTTTCTTGAACAAAAAGATTATCAATTTCTATATTTGGCCTTTCATGAACGTTGGAAGCAATATGAACAACTACTTGATTTTATCACATACTGCTTTCTCTGCTAGATGTCACAAAACTTCAATCCTTGAAGGAGTTCATCCAAAAAAAGTTCACGGGTGCTTGTAGATTGCATATATTCTAACTAGTCCAACTGCAAAATAAATGTGAGGTCAAGTAATTTTGAAATAGATGAACTTTTCAACCAATACTTGATATCTCTCAAGATCTGAACAAGGCCATGACTAGGTAACAATTTGTAATTTGCATCCATGGGACTATCAATGGATCTGTAATCTAACACACCTCTACTCTAAGTATGTCTAATGCTTACATCTTTTTTGAAAACCGAGATTCCACCCCTTTATTGGGTCACTTCACTACCAAAAAGTATTTTAAAATTTCAAAGATTTTGGTTAAACAAGTGCTTTATCAGCTACTTAAATAGAATTTATTGAAAAGTTGTTGTCTGCTTTGTGCTGCAAGTAGTTCCTTTTTCCTATTCTCTTCTCTTCCCTCTCATACATTGTATCCGACATCTCCAAAAGTTATTATAAAAATGAGACCCATTATATAAGAGAGGGAAAATCATCCTTTCAAATTCATTCTATATTTTTTGTATTTTTCTAAAGTTGTTATTCATGCTTGGGTCTATTGCGCCTCAAGGAGCGCAACCCAACCCCAGTGGTGCACGTCTAAATTCCGATTGATGCATCATCACACACCATCGCAGTCTCGACCGACCTAGGTGTGTGTGTCACATGCACCAACTTCCAATGGTCATAATTCTTTCGAACCACCATGTTTTGACTCACAGAAGTATTTTGAGCCCATTTCCGCCCTTTGTCCTTTGTTATGGTACTATTTGGTGAGTTGTCTAGAGTTGGTCAATGTTTCTCTCTTTTGAAACCCTAGGGTTCCCTCTATTATTTCTCTATAGCATTTTTTAGTCGTGTCCCTACCTTGTTTCAACATGTCTTCATGAACTATCTCTTCTTTTTTTGAGACTCCTATAACTTTAGAGAAATTAAATGGGAAAAATTACTTGTGTTGGTCTGCCTGAATTGAACTTTGGTTCATTGGATAAGGTTTTCATGATCACTTAGAAGATGAGAGTAGAGTACCACCAAATCAAATTCAACCGTGGAAGAAAATTGATTTCCAGCTTTGTGCTCTACTTTGACGGTTAGTAGAGACCAATATTTTGAGCTCTCGTGTGCTTCAAAACTTGTAATTCCTTGTGGATTAAGGCCCAAAATATTTTTGCAATGCCTCTATGATTCTACTAATTGATTGGTTTCTCTCCAACAATCTAATAACAATACGATGTCTTGCATTGTTGAAACTCAATCCAATTGGTTTCTTTCCAGAAGAAAGATGGACTAACTCCCATGTACCACTATGCTCAAGAGTCTACATTAATAATCATGGTTTGTCTTCATCCAAAATGATTAAGTTCTCCACAAACACTTGGGAATAGTAAGAGAAGATATCAAGGAAACAAAGGAGAAATACAAAGAAAATAAATTATGATATATAACTCATAAAATGGTAAATAGGATGAGGGTGAGGGTTTTGAGTAGATCGAATACCTCTCCTAAAAGCAATGGGCCAATCAAAATTATCATTATTAGGATATGTAGGAGTGGTTGTGGTGAAGGACAAGATTCAAGGGACTCCTCAAGTATGGTTTGACCAATCTATGTGGTTGACATTGATATGTAAGTAGAGGAGACAAAACAACGTCGATTGGACTAGTTGGAGGAGAATGAGGTTGATTGTCTTTTTGAAGAGGTAGTACAAAAGGGACAGGAGGAATGGATAAGACTTGTTGTATTGAAGTAGTGTATCGTACAAAAGATGCAAAAGGAATCTCCAAAAGCATAACATTAGCCAACATGTAGTACCATCTAGTCTTTGGAGAGTAGCATTCATCTTCTTTCTGAAGGCAAGAATAACCTAAGAAAACACATTTAGTAGCCCTAATGGATATTTTTATCCTGACCTAGAAAAACATCATGAAAAAAAAACATAGACCCAAAAACTTCTGGAGAAAAATGAAATAAATATTCATTTTGAAAAATAATTGAGTGAGAAATTCTATTTTCAAGGGTGGATAGGACATCCTATTTATTAGAAAACAATAACTAAGAAGTAAAGGTACATTTGCATTAAGCATTAAGATGCATGCAACTTCCACTAAATGCCTATCTTTTTCCAGCTATTTCATTGTTGAGGTTTGTGAGGACACGTGGATTGTTGTTGGATACCTTTTGAAGATAAGAAGAAAGAAAGTTCAAAAGAAAAATACTCTTTGGTACTTATTTTTCCAAAAATTGGTTCTTGATCTCATTAAAAAAAAGATACAAAAATGGATAAAAGTTTAGATCTATCTTTCATTAGGTATACTCCAGTACATCAAGAATATTCATCAATAACTATAATAAAATATTTGAAAGCAAAAGATGTTACATGACTTGGACCCCAAATAACTAAGTGAATTTTTGGAAAACATGACCAACTCCTTTGGAAGCAATTTTGGACCCATTTGCTAGGGTAATATGGTGAGGAAATTTAAAAGGTGACAAAAAAGAAAATAGAGAATTATTACCAACTAATCAACATTCAACATTATTGAAAAATTTGAGGACTTTGACAATTGACTTTGAAGGTAAGATTAAATGGATAATCAAGGACAAACAAAACAAAATTCAAACATGTGAAGGAGAAAGGAAAACATGACCAACTCCTTTGGAAGCAATTTTGGACCCATTTGCTAGGGTAATATGGTGAGGAAATTTAAAAGGTGACAAAAAAGAAAATAGATAACTATTACCAACTATGTGATCAAAAGCACTTGAGTCAATAATCCATAGACCTTATTAGTAACAGATTCAGAAAGATCAACAATTGAAACACTAGGAGAAAAGGATGATTGGGACTTGATTTATGGCTTTCCATTCAAGATATTCTTGATAATCATCTTTGAGAATCTTTACTTTAGATTGACTTGCAATCTTTTTTGGAAAGTCATAAAGTGAGTAACAAACTTCTACTTGAAATAGGAACACTAAGGACGACCGCTTCTACTTCCTCTTCCTCAAACTTCATGACTGCCTCTTCCTTTAATATACACCATTGCAAAAGTTTCCACAATCCCAACTGAATTTTCTGTTTTCACTTTAATGGGAACATGGAGATGTCTAATAATCAAGTCATCCATTGAGGGAATTTCATTACCAGTTAGGAGTTGGTCAAATCTATCAAGTTTCTTTCTTATTCCTTCCAAAATTGATAGAATCAACACCATACACAAACTATCAAGTTTCTCTCTCATTCCTTCCAATGAATCATTGTCCCTGAATAATCTTAACTCTTCCATTGCAACTTCAGCTTCAAAAACAAAAGAAACTATAAACAGGCCATCCATTGAGGGCATTTCATGACTAGTTAGGAGTTGGTCACAATCTATCAAGTTTATTTCTTATTCCTTCCAAAGTTCAAAGAATCAACACCATGCTCAATCTATCAAGTTTCTTTCTCATTCCTTCCAATGAATCATCATCCAATAACCTTCTTAACTCTTCCATTGCAGCTTGAGCTTCAACAACAAGAGAAACCATATCATGACTAGTTTGTTTGAGAGAGGCTCACTTTTGAGCAACATTATACTGTACAAGCACTTGATTATAATACAAAGAAAATTGAAATTTAGAGTGTCTCTTTCCGTCTCTCATGATCTCATATTTATAACTACTATAGGTAGACCAAATACAACGTATTCTTTAGATAGACCAAATATAATGTATGAGGGGGAAGAAAAGAGAGTATGAAATTATATAAATTATATTTAAGACTATTTGATCTAACAGTTCCCCTCGAGTTGGAGTATACAAATTGTATGTGCCAAGCTTGGAACAAATATATTCAATCCAAGGTCATCTCAAGGATCTTGTAAGTACATCTGCAAATTAAGCATTTGATCTGACAAATGCAATACAAATTTCCTTAAACAACAACTTGTCTTGAATAAAATGACAATTAATTTCAATGTGTTTAAACCTCTCATGGAACACTGGATTGGAAGCAATGTGGAAAGTCGCTTGATTATCACAATGCATCATTGGCTGAATCTCACAAAAATCTAATTCTTGTAGAAATTGTTTTACTATATAAGCTCATAGGTGAGGGATGTCATTGTTCTATTCTATACTCAGCTTCAGTAGATGATCGGGCAACAACATTTTGTTTCTTGTCCTTCCAAAATAATATTTCCTCCAAGCAAAACACAATAACTTGTGGTAGAACGCCTATCCATAGGAGAACCAACCAAATCAACGTCACAATACCCAAAGATTTGGGCATTCCCTTTATCTTCATAAAATAGTCTTTGTCCTCAAGCCTTTTTTGAGATATCTTAGAATATGAATGATAACATTCCAGTTATCAATACAAGGATTTTGCATGAATTGACTCACAACACCAACTGCATAAGACAAAATGGTCTAGTAATAATGAGTTTTCCAATCAGTCTTCTATATCTTTCTAGATCAAAGAAAAACTCTCCCTCTGCTGCCATTAATTCCAGATTTGGATCCATGGGCCAATCCACTGGTTTGCAATCAATCATGTTTGTGTCTTTTAGTATGTCAAGAGGATATTTCCTTTGAGAGATTACAACTCCATCCCTTGATTGAGTTATTTCTATGCCAAAAAAATATATAGGATTTCCAAGATCCCTAGTTTGAAATGGCACAGGTGTTTTCTTAACTCAAAGATTTTAGTAGCAGCATTCCTTGTGATTACTATATCATCAACATACACAATTAAGTACACACATTTTCCAAGGGAGGTATGACAAAAATGACTAGTTTGCCTCACTATGTTTTAGCCCTAAGGATTGAACAATACAGCTAAATTTTCCAAACCAAGCACGGAGAGATTGCTTGAGACCATAAAGAGAGTGGCGCAACTTACAAACCAAACCAAACTCCCCCTGAGCAACAAGTGGTTTAAGCCCATAAAGAGAACATTGAAGTTCGCAAACAAAACCAAATTCCATAAAGTCAAGTGGTAGTTTAATATAAAATTCTTCTTCTACTTCCCTTTCAAGAAATGGAATTTTAATGTCTAATGATGTAATATATCCCAAGTCAATACCATATATTAGGGTCTTACCCTGGAGCAACTATTGTAACCTCAAGTTGATTAACTTCTCTATTTGGACCGACTTTAATACCATACACCAATTTGCAATCAACATCTATCTAAAAGAGAATAACTTCCAAATATCACTGCACTTAAAAAGCCTACAATTCATAAATCATAACTCGTTTCCATCCTAACCACATTTTTTGAACTATGATAGAAGATATAAATGAGAAATATGGAGGAGATAAACAATAATGTCGTAAAAACTTTCATAGATAGGATGGGATGAGGAATTAGGGTGGATAGAATACCCAATCTCTGGATGATGAAGTTCCATAGCAGATGGGTTGAATAGGAGATGACCACTCGATTCTTCATGTAATGTTAGAGCAACAACCCATGCTCCAACAGCTAAGGTATTGAAATGATAACATTTTGGAGAACATGTGTAGTAGAATGATGTGATTAAGGGAACTTGAATCAATTCTCCGTGAACTTTGACTATTATCAAATTAGTTGCAAAAGACAACTAAGAAAGCTTAGGAGCCTTTAATTGAAGATATTTTTTTTATACTTTTTCCCAAAAAATTTCTCACATTTTTAGACTTAGAGATGTGTACTGCCTTCTCTTTGGGAATAACATGAAGAAAGGGAGAAAGAAATGACTTGTGTGGCAAATTACAACCACTTCTTCCTCCATGCGCTTCCTCTTTTGTGATTTCCACGACCTCTATTCTAAGATGAGACAACATTGCATAAGATTCAATTGACTGTTGAATTACCACCTATTTTAAGTGATAAGTAGAAATTTAATTATTTGGAAGGACTTAAATTTGTGAAATGGTCGCATATTTTATATTATATTATATTATTAGATATATTTATACACACACGCACTTCTGAATCGAATATATGTTATGTTAACAAGAATAAATACACAAGCAACTTCCTAGGTAAATGAATCCAAAAGAATGCATGAACCTAACCTATAAACGCAGCTATTCATTTCCAACAGATTTCTTGCAGTTTCAACAAGAGAAAGATTATGTATCATGATATCATGTATTACAGAGTATACACAATTTACCAGAAAATTACCAGGAGAAGAAAATTTAAATAAGATCATGTAAAGAGGACAAGAAATGTTTCCGAAACTTGAATATTAAAAGAAATCAAACATATGCACGTCTTACACATTGTCACTAATTTCTTCCAGCAGATTCATAAGTTTCTTGGCTAACTGCTGCCTGCGATACTCAGGAGCAACTGTTACTGCAGTTACATGACCATGCCAAGACTCTCCTTGCCCCTCTACTTTACCCATAACTACATCAATAATACTAGCATTAGCATTCCACTGTCATGCGACTTGATTCATAATTAGGCACATTGATCAGACTAGTAAGGAAGACATAAGCTACATTGAATTAGCCGGTGCAAGCAACAGAAGATTATCATTATCGTGTTTTAGAACAACTACATAGTCATTCTTGAACCCGTACTTGCGTTTAAACCATCAATTTCTGCCACCAATAAGCTATTGAGAGCAACACTCATTACCCTGTCTCCCTTCCTTGCTTCAATTTTGCAAGATTTTTCATTTTGAAAATGATTTCAACCTAAGTAACTTTGGCATATAGTGATTTAGGTGAGTGAGAAAGAAAAGGCAAAGACTCACTGTAACCCATGATTTTATTTCCAGGACCTTCAGCAACATGAAAATAGTCTGGCCATCTTGCAAGATAGGTCATGTAGAAGGACATGTTGAACTGAAACCAAAAACCAATTAAATTAAGGCACCATCCAATTCAGTATCGTATTGAATGGAAATGAACCAAAAAAACTCTTACTGTTTCGGTGAGATGGTCAAGATTGACGGAGGAAAAGCGAAGAAGATCGTTGCAACAGAATCTGCGTATCGTCGTCATCTTCAGAAACCCTCGCTAGTGACAGACTGAGTAGAATCAGGAACCTTCAAAGCTGGGTTAAACGAGTCAAAAAAAAGATAAGAAAATAGATTTGGATCAATTAAAGTTAAATAGATATAAACAACTATTAAAGTTAAATTTATAAATATAAATAAAAATAATAATTATTTACTCTACACAGTTGTATACAGTACATATTACAATATTAAATATAAATATACAATAATATATATATATA
>Ga0123341_1001930_pt1 | contig 16397 bp, 9 predicted proteins | sample Turbeapinknodule_FD_89959 | JGI IMG/M metagenome (GOLD analysis project Ga0123341, IMG submission 89959) | Root nodule microbial communities of legume samples collected from Mexico - Turtle bean Mexico pink nodule | ecosystem: Host-associated > Plants > Roots > Nodule | place: Mexico: Nepantla...
AAAAATAATAATAATAAAAAATAAAAATAAAGGTATACTGTTAAATTAAATTTAGTATTATTTGCTCTTAGTTTCAAGGTAGATTAAAAAATTTTAAAAAAATGGTATTGAGATTCAATGGGATCGGAGTGAACAAGAAACACAAGACAAAAAAAAAGTGAGTTATTTGTAAACACCTTAATTTTTCTTAATAAAGAAGAAAGAAAGAAAGAAAGAAAAAAAAAGTTAGTTGAATTTGATGTTGTAACAATGATATTTGTCGGTTTGTTTGTTTGTGGCATGGGTTGTTCCGTTCCCGCTCCTTCCGTCAACTAACTATATCTAATCTAAACTCAAAATCAAGGGAAACAAACTTATCCATTTTATTCGATTTTTGTAAACCTTACGAATTCAGAATTGTGATTACGATTACGACTACGATCACCATCTTCTCCACTAATTTTCCTTTTCTATCTTGAATGTTGCTTCTTTCTAATCAACACTTTTCCATGACCTTTGCTTTTGATTTTCATCAGCACAGTACCCTTCTCGGTTTTTGAAAACCAAATATGAAGTCACCTTCTCGAGTATCGTTTCTTTCTTTCCTTCTATTATCATCGTATTTTTGCTTCAATTCATGTTTCTTTTTCTAAAACTAATGAGAATCATGTTTTTTCTTCTGTTTTATTTGTTTTTATCGTTTCCTTTTTTTGCATGCCATAAGGGTTAGGCCTCATTTCTCTTGCATAAGGTTCGATTTATAATAATCACGATTTATAAAACTTGTGAAAAAGGGTACCATAAAGGTCTTCAATTTCATAAAAACATTTTGGGTAGCTTTTATCTAACCTTGTTTTACGTTGGACCAGGCTTTTTCTTGTGGTGATTCAAAGAGTAAAAGATCATGTCTTTATGCCATCTTGCCAGCAGCTTCTTTAATTTGTGCTGCTTTGTTTTTCATGAGTTCGATCTTCTCATCACAGGTATACACGAATCATCCTTGTTTCTTAACGACTTTGACTTTGATTAAGTAGGATTCATCACATTCTTCCAAATTCCATGCAGCCTAAACTATCAAGCTGGAAAATGAACGATGAACAAACTGCAAGAGCTGATAAATGCAAGGTTCGATTTCTCACTGGGCATGTTTTTTTCTTGATCATATGTAATTTTTTCAGGTACTGAATTTTTGTGCTTAATATTTGTTTATATTGTTTAGTAGAACCAGTGCAGGCCTAAGGGAAGTGAGGCATTACCTGAAGGCATAGTCTCCACCACTTCCAGTTTCGATTTGCGACCTCTCTGGGATCCGCCCATGCCTAAAAAAAAAGGTCATCACACTATAGAAGCTGCACAAGTGAGTTTCTATATATCTCTTTCTTGTACTTTGTTGATGCAGAATATGTGGTCTCTTTAATTTACACTCTTTTGACATAGAGAACACTTATCATCACCACCAACACTGGGTTCAATGGTTATTTTCTTTTGGGTTTCGTCGCTTTTTGGTTCTGAAACTTTATTTGAATTTTTATCAATCTGTAATTTTGGACAACCACGTGCAATATTTTTTGTCATGAACTGATCTGAATAGATACAAAATTAAGAATATAGTTTACGGAAAATATTCTCCATGATTGTCTTGTTACCTGCAAGTTATTAGAGTGCCAATTATGTATATCAATTAACATTTTCCCTAATAGCAGAGACTAAAAGTGGTAACTAAAATTTTAGCAACTCTGTTGGTCAAATTTAAGTTAAAGACTAAATGCCAAAATCTAAAAAGTTTGGAGACAAAAAAGATAAATGTACTAAACCCTTTTTCTTTTCTTCTGGTATGGTAAGGTTAAGCTAAATGCATCAAGCAGTTTGTTTGCGATGGCAGTTGGGATAAAGCAGAAAAACCTTGTGGACAAAATGGTTAAAAAGGTACTTTAATGGGTTTTGTGTACATATTGTTCATTACAAGTACAAGTACTCTTGTTGTTTATGGGTCTGTGACTCTTTCTGCACTACATTGCAGTTTCTACAAAGTAATTTCACTGTGATGCTCTTCCACTATGATGGCATTGTTGATGGATGGAATGATCTTGAGTGGAATAGTCGTGTCATTCATGTGTCGGTAAAAGGTCAAGGCAAATGGTGGGTTTCTAAGGTGATTTCAGATTCCACCCCATCCATATTCTGAATGATATTTGTTATTCTAAGTATGTTTTATCCTGGACACGTTTTCATTGATTAGGTGGTTTGCAAAACGTTTCTTACACCCTGACATAGTTGCAGACTATGATTACATTTTCCTTTGGGATGAGGACCTAGGAGTGCAATATTTCCATCCAGATAAGTATGAAGAATTTTGTTTTAACATTTGTTAATTGCGATTATATAGTTTGATGATCTTGGACTTTCATCCAAATATAGCTACCCTGTCTCATGATTTTTACCATATTTCTTAAAGGTATGTTTCTATCATCAAACGTGAAGGGTTGGAGATATCACAACCAGCACTGGATCCTAAGAAATCAGAAGTGCATCATCAGATTACTGCACGTGGGAGGAGGTCAACAGTGCACAGGTTCACTTCATACCCTTTTCATGTTCTCAACTCTCTTTTTTTTCACACAGATGAAACAACCATCAATAAAATAATCTCATTCTCTTAGTAAATGAATCTGAAAACAAGTGAAAAATTAATTCTTCATTAAAAACATGAGAATTTCGATCAAAATTAAAACTGGAGGAGTATCTATCTAGTTCTCATTATAGCAGTCTCCACTCTTCTAACAAGTACTTCTTTAGAATTAGGCCCTGCTATTTTGTGTCTGGGAAATCCTCTGAAGGTTGACTTAACTATATAAAATCAAACCATTGATAAACTTACTATGAAGTTCATCTCAGCTCCATTGTTGGAATTTTTTGAGTTATGTTGTCCGGACTAGCTGTTGGATGTTCTTTAAATACATTGTTAGTTTGATTTTGGGTTTGAGCTTAGTTAGGATTAGTGATAATCTGTTATCCGTCTTTACGTCGAGAGGTAGAAGCAAGTTTACAAGGGCCGGAAGGTGTTTGGGTCTTTGTAACGCTTTCTGGTATCAACTAAGGTTTTCTTATGTGAGGAGGGACAAACCCCCCCCTCAATCCGTGGTAAGGAACATTTGTTGAAAAACTGAGGGAAGATAAACCTATCTTGTCTTTTTCCTTGTAATGATGTTGTTACTAGACAAGTTTGCTTTGAAGAAAATGCTTATTTATGGATGTTTTTGATCGTTGTGTTTGCAGAAGAACATACAGAACTGGTAATGATGGTAAAGGGTGTAATAAAAGCAGCACAGCTCCACCTTGTACAGGGTAAGATTTTTTTGTTGAAAAAACAAATTTAATGTGGATTTCCCTTTATTTACATAGTTGAAGAAATAAAAGGTGAAGTAATTTGCTTCAGGTGGATAGAAATGATGGCTCCTGTTTTCTCAAGAGCGGCATGGCGTTGTGTTTGGTATATGATTCAGGTGCTCCACTCTGTACTGTGGAGCATTACCATAAGCACTGCTCTATACTGGTTTCATATTTATTCACAATCTGTGGTTTATTTTACAGAATGATTTGATCCATGCATGGGGCTTAGACATACAGCTTGGCTACTGTGCTCAGGCAAGTTAAGCTATGTTTTGGTTAACTTTGATTTCCTTTTTTTATTTAGAATACCATATATATTGTTGGGTACAATTCTAAAATCAAAATGAACTTTTTTATTTGGATAACCATTGTTTTCATAGTGGCAACTGAAATCAATGAAGATTAGCTTGATGAAACACAAATTTCAATTACAGAATAATGCTAACAAACTGTATTTAAATTTTGTCCTTTTGTCATTCTGCTTTTATTTTTGCTTTCTAGTTCAATCTGACCTTATTTCTGATTAGTATAGGGTGATCGAACGCAAAACGTTGGTGTTGTGGATGCGGAATACATTATCCACTACAATCGTCCCACCCTCGGAGGAGGAGATGATAAGAATGTGGTCAGAAAAATGGCATTTTTATTAGAGTTTAATTAAGAAGAAATACTTGTTTTAATTTTCTCAAACACTATAATTTCTTAGCTCAATTCTTACTTTGCATGTGTGTCTTGCATTCTATCTTCCTAGAAACTGAAGCTTATCTGTGTTTTGCAGCTTAAACCTCAGGAAAAGGATCACAGAGTAGATGTAAGTTACCATGTTCTCATGATTTGTCAATAGAAGTATTGTCTGAATGTACCTCAAGTAAAAGCACGTTTTTTTTTTCGATTTAGATTCATAGACTTGTACCAGTCAGATTCCTTGCAAAACTTGTGCTCTAGATGGGCTAATACTTGGGTTGTGTTTGGTTTATAGAAAAGAAAAACAATTCTTTGGGGGTCCCCTCAGATGTTTGATGCAAGACAACGAAATAGGCAACACTAACCTTTCAAGTTTCATAATATAGTCAATTGCTTTGCAATTTGGCTCTACATATTTGAGATTCTTGCATGAGAAAATTTATGCCAAACAATTAGTATAGCTGAGTGATGCATAATTTTTTTCTGTGGTTACTGACACCAACATTATTTTGGGGGGTGTGCAGGTGAGGAGACTTTCTTACCGGGAATTAGATATATTTAGAAAACGTTGGGAGAAGGCAGTTGAGGAGGATGAATGTTGGGTGGATCCATTTCAACTGCCAGAGTAAGAATTGGATTGGCCAACAAGTTTTATGTAAATTTTGTACCTAAAAAACATGTTATATGTGAAGAGAAGTGCTACAGGTAGCTTCAGCAAGTGTGGATCACTAGTAAGACGTACAGAGAAAGCTTAGAGGATCTCATGACATGCTCCTGGAATAATTTTTTTTTTCTTAAATAATTTTCCACCTTTTATTGGATCAGCTTTAAAGGGAAACAAAATAATGATAAAGAGTAGTTAGAAATTTGAAAGTTAGACTCTTCACCCTGTTGTTTTCTTGAGTAAACATCTTACTGTCATTTTTTTTTCAATTTTGATTTGAGAAAAGCAATAGATGTGAACTTGTCAAATTCATTTGAAGAGAGCTGATAATGATTGATTATATACCATATGATCGTTTCCTTTTATCTTCTTTTGTTTCTGCTAGGATCATCTCTTTATTCGACACTTCATATAACATCATCCTATAAGACAAGATGGTCACAAATTTTAGGTATGAACGATTACAAAATGAGATGACATGCAGTTTAAGATATAAAAAAAAACGAGCCAAGTTAGAAGTGGTGAATTTTTATTCCCCCTAAAAAAACCAAAACATTTGCTTTGTATGTTTTCAGCAATATAAAATAATTTCTGCAGTAAGATAGCAACATCAATAAAGTTAAGGCAAATCTTAACGGGTGTTCTTAGTATTAATGAAACAAAAGTAAAAAATATGTAATGAAAGTGAAAATACTCATTATATTAAAAATATAAAAATATTTATTAATCATTTTAAAGATAATTAGAAGCAGTTAATAGAATGCACTTGCACCTTCAAGTTAACTTGTTGACAAAACACTTAAGAAAATATTGAAGTTACTTAAATGGAATATGCTGCTGAGAGAGTGAAACCCAATTTGATTAGAACAGCCCCAAGCAACTCCAGTTGGATCCTTAAATTATCCTTACAACAGTACATGGGTTGTTGCGAAATGAGGTCAAAAAGATTCCAAAACACTCTTCTCAAGATGCAGAATTTAGTTGCAATCTCTCCACACCAGAACCCACAGCCACAAATGCCTCTGCCTCACAAATTTACCAATAAAAAGTGATAATTAAAAATTTGACATTATGGAAGCCTTGGTATTAGTATCACAAAACACATAGAAAAGAGAGAATAATACACATACCAAGGATAATTGCATCGATACATGAACCATTGTGGAAAAAAAAAATAGCAAAACATATTAGAAATGTGGCAGGTTTGTAGCTAAGGCTTCAATATCCTATCTCCCACCCCACCCCAATAGAATTAGTATGATGATGGAAAGGTGAAAAACTGTGATAAAGCCTGAGATTCGGACTAACAGTAGGGAAGTTGCAAGAGAAACAACTAAAGATGGCAATCAAAGCAATTGCATGTTTTAGGGGTGAAGGAGCAGAAGCCAAAAGGTCTATTGGGAATGTTGCAATTGATGGCATAGCAACATGGAGAGGGCAAGCAGATCCCTTTGGCCCCACCACAGCAGGTGCATACTGCACATATCTGGAAGCTTCCCAACTTTCTCCGGCTCTCATTCATCATCATCATCATCATCTGCATGGAAGCTGCACCACCATTTGCCTGCTAATAATCAAAATTAAGAAAATTGAGCTACACATTCATTCAGATTTAGTGGGATAGGAGAGAAGAGGAGAGAAGACTACATGGGGTAAGAAAATAGACAAAAAAATGAGAGTGATGATGATGAGGCCATGAGCATGAGTAGAAGAGGGCATCTTGAGAAGTGCTTCTTAGGTTGGTGGTGATGGAGAGCCAAAAGTTCAAGTTTTTAAGCGGAAACTGAACTATAAAGCTAGCTTTGCACAGTGGAGTTAGAACAGGGAAAAGAGTGCAGACGAAAGAGAAGGAAAAATGTTTAATTTGAGGTTAGAGAGCACGGAGTCTGACCCCTGTTCTCTCTCCTCTCTGCTCCCCACTCTCTAGAGTTAAGGCTAGAGTTGATAATCCCATGGGATTTTATTCAGTGTCACCAATTTCCTATTGAGTAGTGATAATTTCACAATACCTTTATCTTATGCCTTATTATTTTATAAAAGTATCCTTATCATATATAAGTAATCCAACATTTAAAAGGTGTAATATGAAAAAAAAGGTTGTCAAAAAAATCATTTTTCTTTCCTATTACGTCTTCAACTCTTCAAACCTTCTACCACTCTTTAATACTCCAAAAATGTCCATACATAAAAGTAATTGTCTGCATAATACTTTTAAATAATAACATTGTTCTAATTACATTTTTTATTTATCAATTACTTTTATGTAAACGTAATTTCTTTTTTCTTTTTGGGCAATGAATATGTTATAGCTAAAGATACTCAGAGAGCTTTGCCTACACTAATAATGTTAAGGTATATTTATATACCTAAAAACAGTTAATATATATTATATATTTTACTTAGGGATAGTGAGTTTTGTCATTAAAGATGAACATTTTGTTTGAACTAGGTTGGAAGTGAAAAGGGAATAAAATGAAGAAAAATGAGTTGAAAGTGAGTACATTTTGAATGTAGACGGTATGATTGATTTAACATTATTGATTGATTTAACAAAATATCTCTGACTTAGTTAGAATTTGGAAAGATTTTGAATTAAAATAAAAAAGAATGTTTATAATTAAAAGTTGATATATTTATTTATATATTTGTATTTGTAATTTGTAATTCAAGAAAAAAAATTACATTTAAATTTTTTAAACAATATTATTGGGTAAAGGAAATAATAATTGTAAGTATAATTCATATGTATAATTCGTACCATGTTGAAAAAATAAAATTGGTAATAGACATGCATAAAATTTCAAATGGAAATTACAACATATTTTTCACATTTCTTAAGCATACCATCTTTAAGTTCAACCAAAGATTTCACGCAAATGTATCATGATCTGATGAGTCGATTAATTTTTAAAATTAATATTAAATTAAGAATTCAATAAAAATTATTAACATAATTTAAATCTTAAGTTGTATTGTAATCTCATTTACATTATTTAATACAAACAATGAACTATAATCAATTATGTATGAGTACATAATCGATTAAGCCTCACATTCTAATCGATTAACAAGTCTGTCTTAATTGATTACAAACAAACACAACCTTAATCAATTACATACCACATCTTAATATATTATAGAATGCAACTTAATCAACATGGAGTCTATGCTTAATCCATTATAACTCAGTATACATGTTTATGCACATAGCCACATCCATCCTTGTTTCACCTTCCAATAGAACCAATATCATGTAAACCCAAAGTCATAAGATAATATTTATTTAAAAAACTCAAGTAAATGCACCCTACCAAAGCACATATTGAACTAACCTACAAAGGTTCTGTCTTCTTCAATAGTAGCTTTCCTTTGTGCACTTGTAGAACTATCTTCACTTCATCTCATGTTCTACCCCTGAAAAAAATCCATGCTCATTATACCTCCCCATACAAGATAAACCAAAGGGGACCAAAGTGAACTAACCTTCCACTCCAAAACAAGAATGTTGTCTTCACTCAATAATAAAGTATTTTTTTAACATTTCATACACTCATTTCCGTACCACACAACCTCCTTACACGTACAACCTACTACACCATGTGAAATTACTATTTCTTCTAAAAAATAACAGAGGAACCTCCTCACTTTACCTATTCATGCAATATGCTCTTCTTTACTTATAAGTTAAAGGCTTAACTTATGTATATCTATCACATATAATATACATATTTCAAATCTAACATATTCCCTTTACCTCCTCTTGACCTTCTCCACAAACATCCAACAATGCTCAGAGTGTTCAACCCATATCTTGTTATTTATAATAATTTTTCAAAGCATAATCAACTATGCCAAGACTTATAACCGATTATGAAAAATTAATCGGTTACGACCCACAACTCATCCCTTCAACATGCATTTTTCAGGATTCACCAACTCCAAACTCCAATTATGCACATACATGAAACATCACCATATAGGGTTATAAATGTAAATCAACTTCTTCACTCAAAATTTTCAAGCTAATCTTTACAATTTAGAAGTGGTACTCAATCTTTCCTCTCCTTTCTTTCCATGCAAATAATCACAAATCATGTCCATTAAACATTAAACATAAACTGTGACATTTCTGAGCTTCCAAATCCACAACAAGAGGACAACTACCATCCAAACAAAGTGAAAATAAATTAAGACTGTTATTAACTAAATATTGCTTTTGGTGTTACTGTTGTTCTTATTATTTACATTTTTTCACTTTAATTAACAATCATGCGTTGCATTACTCTCTTTTTTGGGAGTGGTTAAGACTTAGACGTGCTTTCCTTTTGAATTTGATTTGACTGAGCTGTGAAGATTGTCGGTCATACAAACTATTTTCGTCTTAACATGTTTTCTTCACCCGGACTTCCATTACATATTTTCGTCGGCACCTGCTTGGACATTTAACTGCAGTTGCATCGTACATAGCACGTGTACAACCCCACGCTCGGTCTAAAACCGACAATGATGTAGCGAAAAATAGTGACAATCTAAGCAGAGCACCAACACAGTTCGTCTGCTTCACCGAACAATCAAGAAATCACTCTACATGATTACTCTGCGGTAATGCTAGAAATTAGATTATTTTAGGGATAAAAACACTGCAAAAAGTCGATCCAATAATTATTTTTCCGGGGACACAGTGAACTCTCATGACAGTGTAAACCTATAAAAGAAAGAATCGGATCGGCAGTACCTGCATAAGTTTAGTCATATAACATGCACGTAATTTAATTAGCAATACCATACGCGTGTTATCTTCAGCTACAGAAAATGGGACTTTCTAAAGCCTCCATTAAAGATATTCCAGATTATGACTTGATGCATGTGAACTGCAAACCCAACTCCACCCATAATGGGACCATGAAATTTATAGCCTGAACCCCACAGCATTCTCTACAAGAACAAAAGTAACATAGGTTTTGAGATTTGGCATATTGGAAAAAGTACATCAGTAAGGTTCAGCTTTCACTGCCTCCAACATTCATAATCAAGGCTTTCTACCCTTCAACTCTGCAAAACAAAATCTGTCAAGGACAATCACCGCAGATAGTATGCATGATAAGAAGAAAATAGAGCCACAGATTAAAATAACATTCCACCAGTTGATATTTACACGGATGTACAAAATATACTTTAACTTGATCAGCTAAATTCTGGTAAGAATGTACAAGAATATGAAAAATAGAAAGGTATCGGCGATACTGTTTGCTTGCCATTGAAAAGAATTCCATACATGCTCAGCAGACAGCATAAACCCAACTGCGGTGAGGGTAAAGTTTGAGCAATGAGTTTCAATCCTACAACCAATAAATATCCAGAGGTGGTAAAATTTGGTCATTACATATTTCTTCCAGAAGGAGGTTTTTACATAATGTGAAAAGTTAATTAGAAAGAGTGGTGGCGCTTGAGGACAGAAGGATTGTTCACATTGGGTTGGACCTAAGGTGACAACATTCGCTTAAATTTATCCAATGACCCTGGTAACATGAAATCCAGAACATTTGATTCTGTCAACTGCATTTAATTTTATTGACAGAATCAACTTGACATGACCTCTGTACATCTCCAGCAATGGGAAAATTAATTTACAGATCAATCATCTTTCCCCTCAAAAAAATTGTAAAAGCTAAGTGACCCATTTTCAAGAGACATCGTCATCCATCATCATCAATGTCACCATCACCAGAAGGAATCTGTCTTGTCTCTGATAATGAGAGCCGCCTGGGCGTTGCTGAGCTCGACTCAACAAGTCCTTCCGAAGATAAACTTAACGCAGCAGTTCCTGATGAAGATCGTAGCAGATGCTTGCTCGGGGCATCAGCTGAAGGCGATGCAGAGATATTATAGGTGAAAATTCCCATTGGATGGTCAAACTTGCAACTTGGGCCAAATTTGCATATGCCATAACGAGAATAGAAGACACACAAAGGTTCTCCCTGTAAGAATGGGACACTGCCTCTTATCAGCTTGCTCTAATTCCATTAAAACTGATAATATCAAACTAAAGTTAAGAGAATGATGACACAAATATTTGCAGATGATCCCATTTTCTCCAATTACCACAAACAAATTAACCTTTTCACACATTTTCCAGTTGATTGAAGGAAAGATGAGAATACACAAAAATACTGCACAGACTTCGCACTGATTTAAAAATGATTAATATGAAAATCACACCATTGAAAGATATGTGATAAATCAAGAGCCATAGGGAGAAACCCTAATGCTGTCAGTCATCATAGTTTGATTTAAGATAATATAACAAATACATACTTCGAACTACTCAAACTAATTACCATTCTCAGCATCCTCTCTAGTGTCTATCTGACTGCTTCAAACCATTCCAACTTAGGTCGGCTTCAAATTATTTTTAAACATAAAACAACAACTTTCCAATCACATTCAAGGGTTCAAGCACCATTGTATATAATATGATTAAATCCATGCATAGAAAAACTATCTGTAGTAGAATTATTTTTGCCACTTCCTAACAACAAGGTCATGTCATGTTAGGAAAAAAAGAAGGGATACAAATCCAAGAGGTAATGCAACAATCAAATAACAAGTAGTATGAACACAGAAAATTATGGAGACTAAATCTTAATCAAATTGTCGCCAAACTCAAAAGCCCGAGAACTACAATGAAGAATAAATTCAGAAATGATAAAATTTATGCCTATGAAAACAAACTAGGCGGATAGAACTCCATAGGAAGAACCCAACTCACAGGACGTAAAGGAAGGCCCATGGGACTCAAGACACAGTCAGGAGCAGGAATTAGCCTTTCGTGTGGGTGGTGGAATCGACAGACTGCACCAAACTTACAGTCTCCTGTCTTCATGTAGAATTGGCATTCAGGCTGGCCAGGTCTCTCAGGAAATATGTTTTCCCTCTGCAATGCATAAAACCCTACTGGAACAGTGCCAGAACGGAATTGAGAATATGCTCCATGTGTTCCTGTGTTTGCTAGCTCACCTTGGCGAGAAGTTCCATATGTTTGACCATTTCTCATTGCTTGCTGAAGACTGTCTGAATTAGAGATTGATCCCACTTGACCCTGCAAAATAAATATTCTATTAAGACATTGACATGTATGATGTATCAGCCAGGGAAGATTCTACCAAAACAGTTGTGCACATATGCACCTTGTTGCATTATTACCTAAGTTAAAGGAATGATCATCAATCTATTCTGTTCACAGACAAATACCGTGAAATTTCACACCAACAGAGTTTCAGCATCATTTTTACAGAGAAACAGTGATCATAATGATGGAAATAAATGACCTTCTACATACATTTAACATAATCTGATATGACATGCCTTAGAACCAGCCAAAACACAGAATAAAACTATCGTGTTCTTCTTTATTTCCTATGGAAATAATGGATGAGCTTACACTGTATGCACTCCAACCAGGCACTGAAACCACTCCCTGAGGAAGAATTAAGGGTGCATAACTTGAAGGACCTTGCCAGCGAGGACTGGGAATGTATGATGCCCTTGCCCAATTTGTAATTCCTCCTGCAAATGACTGCTGACCTGGTGTAGTTGGAGAATGGACAGTAGGGTACAGAGAAGAATCCTGTAATGAAAGCATCATATTACTCGGCTGAGGATGGTGGAATTTGCAAGTGTTCCCAAATTTGCATTGTCCAGTTCTCAAATAATAAGTGCATTCCGGCTCATTCTGCAGAATCAGGAGACAAAAAAAATATTTTGTAAGTTATATATGAACACTAATATCAATCAGAAAGCTAGTACAATTTCTATAAAGGCTCGGGGATCAGATATTAAATATCTACATGCAAGAACACAGTTTTGGAAAGTATAACCATAAGATCTGAATTTATGCAGGTCTGACAGTTTACTGATTACCAAATGAGTGAAGATACAGTAATGAACTACAAATTTATGACCAACTACTATTGTAATCATAATTATAAATAAATAAATATTAAAAACTAACAGGTCGGAGCGGATAGCCTAAAGTATTTAAGGAAACTCTTCCAGCAATCCCAGTCTGGTCTTTAGGATGATGAAATTTGCATGTGGCTCCAAATTTGCAAGTTCCTGTCTTCAGATAGTACTGGAAAACAGAAAAAAAAAAAGAAAAAGACATCTTCTTTGTGGTGATTGGTGAATGTTTAAATAAAGAATGCATGCCGAGAGATAGAAATTAGTGCTTTACAGATCAAGGTTGATGTCTTAACATCTCTATTACTCATAAAGAACAAAAATACAAAATCAAAAAGAAAATCTGATCAAAACGCTTCATAGTTTGGCATGAAGTAATTTTCATTTCTATAGTAACTATAGCTCCTGTTGATATCAGTGCTTAAATCAAGAATTAGCACATGCTATTAAAAGTTGAATAGCACACATACGTACAAGCCATACATATATAACAATAAGTTCTTAGGAATGACAAGAGCAAGATTTTCTATTTAATTCACCTTAACTTTTCAATTGTTCAACTGGTTTTTTAATATATGTGTGGGTGTGTGTGTTTGTATGTATGTATATGTATATAGTTTGGCAGAACAGTTGGTTTTTAATTATATAAAAGGAAAAATGAACTGAATGTTATTACAACATAATTTAGGCAAAGTCATGTACGCACAAGTTCACAGTTCTTCCCTTTCCCCCTACCCCATTCTCCACAACTTTCAAATTCACTGACATTTTAGGCTAGCCTTACATATCATGGTCTCAAGAACCACATGAAAGTGTCAATCCAAATCCAACAATTACGCCCACAAAGATTGATATGATTTAGAGAAATTGCTAAACTCCACCTAAAAGGAGACAATTCCCAGACCATGCAAATAAATAAGCAACATGCACCTTATGCATGCATTGAGAAACTAGTACGTGCCTGACATTCTGGTTGTCCTATTCTTTCTGGGAACTCGCCAATCATCCTTGCAGTGGCAATAGCCTGATAGAAGATAATCAGTATCAGGAATTTATATTCACCATGTAATATAATGATATCAAAATGAAAATCATCAACACAGTATGATTCAACATTATGTTGCTTCAGTAAAGTGAAACCATTAATGTGAAAAAGAGCATGTATGTGAAAAGCCAAAGAGAAAAAAAATGTTGTTTCCACACCCAAAGCTAGTTTAGGAGTGCTGCATCAAGAGAGGAATATACAACAGAGTGACATCCTCCCCAGTGTTTATGTGCATCTTTCGCTGCTAAAATGCTGTCATAATCCAGTACAACGAATAGAAATGCACGTGTTTTGCATAGAAACATGCCAACAAACTAACCAAAAACATGAGAAGGACAGAAAATGTTAGAAGACAACAACAAATAGTTTTAAGTGTGCATAGCTTCGATCAACTAGAGAGATTTTAATTTTATTATGACAAGAAAATAGGAAAAATTCAAAATGAATCCATCTAAGAACAAGAAACATGTATCATCATCTAATTTAAACTCATATTATAAAATTACAGCATAATTTTAGAAATAAATGCATTCTAACATGTACCAGCTTCCTGTTAGGAGGATGATTAAATCGACACGTTGCACCAAATCTACAGAGTCCAGTTCTGATGTAATATGAACAGTCTGGCTCCCCTGGACGCTCCGGATAAGCTCCAGAATCCATTGTTTCGCTAGTCCTCAAATTCATCACCCAGAGTGAATCTGAAACAGCATCATAAACGCGTGAACAGCATGACATAAGTGAAACTGAAGCCACATAATCAATGCACACAATGGCTACAAATCCCAAACCTACAATCACAAAAATAATAAAAACTGTCGGTGCAACTACCGTTAGAAAAACCTTAAATCACGATAAATAACTATAATAATCATTTTCCTTTTTAAAATGTTCAGAGAGAAAAAAAAAACAACACGGTTTCAATAGAAATGGAATTTGATTCTCGCAGCAGTTTAAATCAAGCAAAAAAAATTATTGATCTGAATTGAACACGTGACATCTCCTAATTCTAACGCAAAACATTGGAACACGAAATGTTACTTTATTAATCTAACGCGTTCAATTTGAAAAAAGAAAACGCTAAAAGAAATTAAGCAAAAAAGAAGAGAGAAAGAACCTTGTCCTTGAGAGATTGGGGAATTGCGGCGTGTAATGATTCCATGAGGTTGAGGATTAGGGATGATGAGGTTGAGCTTCTTCTTCTCCATTCATAAGCCTTTCAATTCTCATTTCCCACCTTCTCCACCCCATTCCTCAAAAGAGAAACTTCTCCTCTCCACAAACCTCACCACAACTCTCATCTCTTCTTTCTCTCTCTTCTCCCACACGTGCCATCTCTTTTCCCCTTCCCTTTTTTTTTTTCCTTTTTTCACTTAAACCAATGAAGAATTTTCGTTTATTTTTATTTTAAAGTGTGAATTTAAATGATGTCATTATACATGGAAAATAAGAGCGAAAACTCATCTCTCCATCTCTTTCTTGTTTTTCTTTAGGAAAGTATGATAATTTTGTAGGTTAAACAATCAAAAAGAGAAAATTTTAATAAATCATTAGAATGAATAAATTATTTTGTTGAGAAGTAGGCATACAAGACAAGGTTAAAAATAATTTTAAATCTAATTTCACTCCTAAAAAAATAATTTATAAAATAAAATTTATATTTATTTATGTTCCTGCTAGGGAGGTGAGACCTAGAGAACTATTGAAGTCTTCGTCTTTCTCTTTCTTTCGGACATGTTGCTAGGATTTCACTGTTATAATGTCAAATGGGAGAGGTACGAGCAGAAGGCACTCCGACGCTGAAGTTAGTAAAGGATGTTCGGCACTCGGTAGGTGTACAGTAATAATGACGTACATTGTTCCTTAGAATGTCTGCTATTTATATTATTTTAATGGGCTTACCTCATTGGGTCTGATTAGTGGGATCACTCTTGTGGTTGCATTATCTAATTCTTAATGGTACTTTAGCTTCACTAACTTTGGTTTGAAGGTTAATGGTTATATGTGTTGGTTGGTATGACTGAGTCATATCAGCGTGTCGGTCGATCATATATCGATACAGTTGCCCCAGACTCGAGGATGGACATAATCGATGAGTCTTTAATGATGAGTGTCGGTCGATTTCATTTAGATGTGTCATTATTGAAGTTTTCGGAGTATGATGTTACATCAGACGACGTGACATGACCTACATTGATAATGTCATTATTTTTAATTAACTTGAAATCTGTCGATATTACTTTATTATTATTAAAAAATAATGTCAAATTATCACAACTTAAATTCGTACATCATCGAAAATTTATCTATTTCAATAATTTATTAAAATTTTAAATAGTATATTTTCGTGAAAATTACAATTACCCTCCTTTCTTCTCAAGCTATGACCTCACTCGCTCGCACGCATTGCTTTTTTCTCGCTATCGCATTAATTGGTGCCGCCAACTCAAACCACAAACTCTCTCTTTCTCTCCGCCTTTCTATGGGTTTCAACTTTTGTGCAAAAACGACACCAACTGCTTTTACTCTTTTTATTCCCCTATTATTCCTCTTCTTTTCCTTTCTTTCTATAAATAAAGGTTCTAAACTATATTATTATTATTATTCCTAGTGGAAATATTTGTACAAATACATAAATATATATATGGATTTACTTTTTTATTATATCATTTATAT
>Ga0123341_1001931_pt1 | contig 16397 bp, 10 predicted proteins | sample Turbeapinknodule_FD_89959 | JGI IMG/M metagenome (GOLD analysis project Ga0123341, IMG submission 89959) | Root nodule microbial communities of legume samples collected from Mexico - Turtle bean Mexico pink nodule | ecosystem: Host-associated > Plants > Roots > Nodule | place: Mexico: Nepantla...
AATTTATATAAAATGATAAAATATTCTATTATAGTAATAAAATGAAATATAATAAATAGAATAGAATGATAAAAATAAAAAAATAGTTATAATGAGAAATTCTTTTTATATATAGATAGATTATGAAATGATAAAATACTTTTATTATATTAATAAAATGAAATATTATAAATAAAAATAGAATTAGAAAAAAATTATGTGCATAAAAAACTATTATAATGAGAAATTCTCCATATATGGTATAGAATAATTATATTTTAAATTAAAAGTATATATAATTTATATCTCTGCCTCAGTGTGAGCAGAAAGTGTGTGAAAAGGATAAGCCCAAACATGGCTTCTCTGTGTTCCTTCAATGCTTCTTCTTCTTCTTCTTCCTTTTCTTCATGCCAACACCATTTTCTTTCTCACCCTCTCAAACTACCATTGTCTCTCACTCACTCTTTCACTCTTCCAAGAAACACTAAGAAGAAGAGCACTGCAAGCGTTTGGCCTCTGTTCTGTGCCCTCAACAACAACCCGTTGCAGTACAGGAACCTAGGAGACTCCGACCTCAATATCAGCGAAATCACTCTTGGTACTGTAAGTCATCCTTTCTCGTACTTTCGAAAAAGGGAACAAGATTGTTATTGTTATCGTTATTCGTTTGTTCGTTTTCATTTTGGTTGGTACGACGTTGTTGACTTCAGATGACCTTTGGGGAGCAAAACACGGAGAAAGAAGCTCACGACATTCTTGGGTACGCGTTTGAGCGCGGCATTAACGCTCTCGATACTGCTGAGGCTGTGAGTTTTGTTCTTCCAATCTTCATCTGCATTTGCCATGATGTTGCTGAAATGTTTCGATTTTGTTGTTGTTGTTTGTTTCCATTTAATTGATTTATAAATTAGAACAGTGTTAAAGAAATCAATTACTGTAAAAATATGATTGCATGGAGTGTGTGTAGGAGAGGAAAGGTTAGAAACTTATGGAAGCCAAACTGCCCAAATGAATTTTCGTCAAGTTGATGGATTTTAGAGATGATTTTTCTTAGAATTTGGATGTAAAATGAGATTGTCCAAGCTTTGTAAACTTCAATTAAGTCATATCTCTAATTCATGTTATAATTAAGACAATTCCAAAGAGGTCACAATTAAGGCAAGCTAGAGATAACAACTACCTAAGGGGCTTTGCAACAAATCTTATGGATGTTGTAATATTGGAAGGATTACTTAACATGAAATTTTAGGACTACTTAAGTAATTTTTTAAAATTTTTTGAAACCATCTCACATACCAGGTAGCGTGAGAAGAGCAAATCTAAACCATATAATCAAATGGATAATCAAGATTAAAATAATTTTAACTATAATGTATGATTATATGACCCGGATTAACTCTTACCATCTATCACATAGTTAGTTAATTTAGTATTTTTCAAATATGATATGATGTTTTGATATTATGCAAGATTCACTATTTGATTGCATAATGATCTGATCATTACCATTCATTGCTATTGAATAATGAGCCGTTGGTATTTGATTGCAGTACCCCATTCCAATGAAGAAAGAGACACAAGGAAAAACTGATCTCTATATTGGTAGTTGGCTCAAGTCTCAACCTCGTGACAAGGTATTGAATGCTCATTTCTCAACTCTGTTTATGCTGCTTTGGATACAAGGTTTCTTCAAAGTTCATGATTACTTTCAATGTGAAACAATGCTACTAAAGTTAGACTGTCTTGTTTGCAAACGTATGGAGCTTTTGTTAAGTCGCTTTTGCATTGAGAAAAAAATGCTCATTGAAATAAATTTTAACTTTGCTTGATTTGCCACTATGATGTCCTGATACTTCAATCTGTGTCACATATTTGTTTCCGACCCTCTAAAATTCATTATCTATTGATGAAGTATCCAATCTATGAAGTACTAATAATTTTATGACAACTATAATTTATAATTTTTTATTTATTTTATCAATGTCTAAGAAATGTGATTTTAATTTAGATCCGTGTAATTGAAATTATATATTTATTATGTTTTAACTAATTTTATATATTTTTAAATCTGTATCTGTCATGTATCTATCGAATCTTGTTATTAGCATATTGACGGATACGCATATCATCCGATACACTTATGGTATCAGTGCATTATAGTTTTGCCGTATATGCCCTGAGATTTGGCTTTCAACTGTTTTGGATGGTTTTTACTGAGTCTACTCTTAAGAATTTGAAACCATTTGTGTAACATCTCTGTGAATAGATTATTTTGGCTACAAAAGTATGTGGTTATTCTGAGAGGTCGAGTTACTTGCGTGAGAATGCAAATGTTTTGCGAGTTGATGCTGAAAATATCAGAGAAAGTGTGGAAAAAAGCCTTAAGCGCCTTGGCACTGACTATATTGATTTGCTGCAAATTCACTGGTGAGTTTACACAGCTTAAACATCAGCGTCTCACTTATCTTTTTTGTTACTTTATTAGTTGTGTATGTAATTTAAACTTGTGTAGATCAGTGGGAAACTTGTTTATAGTTTTCATTGTTAAAATATTATGATTCTTATTATTTTAGGAATCTTTGTTAGTTAGTAGTGATATAGGGTCAGACTTGTCCTAGTTTCACCTCCATGTACTTGACCTAGAATGTGATCTTTATTATCAATATTGACAGAAGTGTTATGTGTTTGTGTATTTGTGTGATAAAAAAGTTGCAAGCATTCCCCTATTTGCATCTTGAAACTGAAAGCTAAAAGATTTTGAACTATTGATTTTTTAATATACGGTGTACTGCTTCATTATAGGCCAGATCGATATGTTGCACTATTTGGTGAATTTTATTATGATCCTTCCAAATGGAGACCCAGTGTGCCATTTGTTGAGCAGTTGCAAGCCTTTCAAGAACTTATCAATGAAGGAAAGGTGACTGATGTCTATCAATTCACTTTATACTTTAGCTTTTCTGGTAGTGCCTATTTATTCCAACTGAAATTATTGATATTTGCTTGTAAGTTGTAACTTTCTTTGCTTAATTTTAGTGTTATGTTTTACGGAGAAAATGAAGTTGAGGAAGGGTAGAATAAATTGTTTGTCTCTCAAAAGTTTTGATTGGAGCAGAGGGTGAGATGGCCATACCATTTTTGTAGATTAATTTGCTATGTTATGTGCCCAATGTCTCATCCTGTTACAAGCCGGTAAATAAAAACAGACAATTGTATGTCTCTCGGTCGGAAGCATGAACCCATAATCAAGCTAGGATTTACTGTCTCTTATGCATACTTTTCCAAGAAATGTGTGCCAATTGTAACATGAAATTCTATTCTTCTGATCACAATGTCATGTTTATTCTCTTATGCATGAGATTGGGATTCAGTCTCTTGAGATTTCTGTGTGCATTACAGGTACGCTACATAGGTGTTTCAAATGAGACTTCTTATGGAGTGATGGAGTTTGTCCATGCAGCTAAAGTTGAAGGCCTTCCAAAGATTGTCAGTATCCAAAACAGCTACAGTTTGCTTGTTAGATGTCGTTTTGAAGGTGAGATTGTGACATTCGCCAAAGGCTTGTATGGATTTCTCACCGAGAACATTTAGAAGAGAAAAAAAGAAGAAGCAAAATCAAATAAACTTTTACCTAAACTAATATTAAGTGTTAGAGATCTCACATCACATCGACGGAAAATCTGACTAAATAATAATATATGAGGTCAAGTTAGACTTAAATTCCATTTTCTTAAGACGGTATTGGAGTCTATCTTAGTCAAATTGGTTGGACGTTATCAGTTGTCAGGTTCCCCCTAGTCTTACATGTCTAGTCCTTGGTGTAAAGAGTATGTTAGAGATTCTAATTCAACTAAAGATATGACAAAATAATAATATATAGGTGGATGATGTAAACCTTAACTTGCCAAGCCAGTTTTATGAGGTTAAATTATTCTCAAATTTCACTTTCTGATGCCTTGATAATTTAATATTTTTATTAAATGATCATTACAAATCACATAGTGCCCTTATACATTGTTATTCCTAAAGAGTCCAAAAGATACAAAGTATTGCACTCACTTTTGCTTCTAAGGATTTTTTTTCTTGTAAAGTTCCTATTTAGCCCCTTGAACTTTTGGTCATGTGGCCTTTGGTCCTTCTAACCTGAGTAACAGGAACCTGAGTAACATGGTCTTTATAGCATTTTAGGCATTCCATCCAACTTTCATTTCAATCCAACATTAACAGAAGTGGTCAAATTTGTTGAGCTCGAGTCATAAGTGCACTTGAACCTAAGATGAAAGGGATAACTTGGATCTTTACTATAAAAATGGTCACATGATTTAAGGATAAAAGTTCATATATGATTCTAAGTTGGAGGGTGGGATTGTAATTTTTTCCCTTTTGTAAGCTTTTTAAAATTCTCTCTTCCTTTAATTTTTTGCAGCTGATCTCGTGGAAGTTTGTCATCCAAAGAATTGCAATATTGGCTTACTCTCCTATTCCCCACTTGGAGGTGGATCACTCACAGGAAAATATATAGATATAAACTCTGAAGCTGCAAAAGCAGGAAGGTTGAACCTCTTTCCCGGTTACATGGAAAGATATAACAAATCAGTGGCACGGGTACACCATCTAGCTCTTGTATTAGGCGTTTAGTTCTGTTTGTATAAACTTCTCTGCAAATACATGTAAAAGTAGAAAAGAAGAGAAAATGAACTAAAGTGCACCCACCAATAAGTTAAAATCAATTAATGCACATAAGTTTTGGAAAAGCTAAATAGAGAACTTTTGTAGAAGTTAAGCACATACATTTATTTGATCTTATATGAGAAATTTAGTTCATATTATCTTTTTATTTTCTTCTATAATTGTTGGCAGCAAAATTTATCCATAAAGTCTCAGACTATGTTCTGAAATATGGTGACATGACAATACTAAAGAAGCTCCCTATTTTGATTTTGTGGATTTCAGGAAGCTACTATAAAGTATCTTGAGTTAGCCAAAAAGCATGGTCTAACTCCTGTTGAGCTTGCACTTGGATTTGCAAGAGATCGTCCATTCATGACTAGTTCAATTATTGGTGCAACCTCTCTGGACCAGCTAAAAGAGAACATTGATGTTTTTACATCAACTGAGAGACCATTACCAGCAGCAGTCATGGCAGATATTGAAGATATCTTCAAGAGATACAAAGATCCTACAATCCTTTGATTGTTTTACCTCTCAAGTTCACCATTCATTCACCATGTTCCTCGTTCATCTCTCTATTCTTTTTGTCATGATTAAAACTTGAGTGCATGTTGAATCAATACAATGAAACTAGGATTTATAAAAACTGATGTATTTATTTCCTCAGTTACAGAAATGTTATCAGGCCTTACAGTTTTTTCAATTAAGAAAGACATTGGGTGTTTTTGTTCAAGACATCAATGACTTGTACAAAGAATTGGGTGTTTTTTTATTAAACGCAAAGTTAATAATAATCTGCAATATTGAATCTAATATGCAGATTCAATACTTCTTCTTCTTCCTGTTCATTTTGTATACATCATGCCTTCTCACGTCTTCAACAATGTCAGTCCTTGCATCTTCAACAGGTAAATTTATACATTTATAAGTTTTTTTAGTTTCTTAAAAAATATATAAAAATAAAGCACTTTGTCATGTTAGTATAAAAACTAATAGACTAGGTTGTCGTATACAACCATTCAACTATGTTGTCATGTGTTCCAAAATTATGTTCTTATACTCATAACAGATATTATTCTAAAAATTTAATCTATATTTTTCTATTAAAACGTGTTACACATTTTGTGTTACAATTTTTTTTTTCAAAATAAGGACTTTTCAACCATTTCGTTAAAATGGATAAATTTCAACGAGGTTCGAACACTTTTCTTAAATAGTGTGTCCGTGTCAGACATACGTATTGGACATCGACACTCATACAACACGGACACGGGTGAACTGTCTAATTCAAAAAATATTTATTGAATTTATGACAATTCTACTATGCTTTTAACACAATTTTTTTAAAAAAAAATACACATAAATTACATACTTTTGGATCTTAATTCATGTTATACGATATTACTAGAACTACATCGTTTTTAAATTATCGTAGACTTTTTAATTTTAAATTCAAATATTTAAAAATAAATAAATTCATGCCATGATTAAATTGTAAGGTGGAATGTATCGAACATATTACCTAACATAGGACATGGAATATCTAAATACATGTTACACGATATTACTAGAATTGTAATATTTTTTTTTAAAAAACTAAAATTAATAAAAAAATGTAAAAAACCCAAAGTTAAATTGAATTTATTCATAAAAAGCAAATCTTATCTTTTAAAAAGGATTTTAATTTATTTTTTCTATAAATTTCATTCAATATAATATTTTTTCATAAAGGAAATTAAATTTAAAATAAATGAAGTCAAATATTAAAAAGGTTATTTTATTTAAGAAAAATGGTTTAACTATTAAAATAAAATGATATAAACGCTATTAGTCCAAAATTAGCTATTTTTTTTTCAGTTTTAAAAGTAAATTTTGAACTTAAAACCAAACATGTCCTTAGTTGGGGAACATGGAAGCAGTTTAAGAAGGGCGCCAATATCTCATTCCCTTTCCTTTTACGTAACTTTCGCATCTCTCTCTCAATTGCTCAATCCAATTTTGCTCAGAAACTGATCACACACATGTTGATGCAACTTTCTCACACCCTTTTGCAAAATTTCAATCTTTTTGGCAGTGGCATGATTAATCGTCATGTGGGTCATTCTCTGATTCTGATTCTATAGTACATATCATGTGCAGCCACTACTGCCATTATTCTTCATTTTCCTTTAACATTGTCCAATATCTGAGGGAAAATTTCCATCTTGAGGTTTTCGGAGACTTTGATGAGAGGCCTAAGTAGAAAGCATGACGCTTGAGCTCTGTCCTCTTCTGTGGGTTCCTTACAATTTCTTTCAGATGGAATGGCAGATCTTTCTAGCTATGGAAGTTCTGAGCGTGATGAGCAAGTTAGTTTCACCTCCAAATTAAGCTTTTTGTCTGAAAAATTTAAAAGAATGTTTGGTTTGGTTTGTAGCAGAAAAATATTAGAACTGTTATTTTATGTAAATATTTCACATTGGGCATGATTATGCTTGTTTGTTTCAAGTGAGTATTCATTTTCGAAGTTGTTATCATGAAAAGAATAATCGAAATATTGAGGAATCTTTTGTTATGGTGTATTGATTATAGAACTCTAGTTAAAATGTATATGGGTTGCCCTGGATAGAAGAAGTGTAATTGGAGATAAGGCATGCCTTCATAGCTTACAGTTTGGTTCATTTCAGGGATAAAAGGTTAGGGTAAAATCAGGGTATGGAAAGTATTTTGTAAAAAACATTTCATGCATTATATATGAAAAGTAGTCTTGGTACTTTTGATTAGAAGGTGAACAATATTGTAGTTGATGTAGGAGATAAGCAAAAGAAAGCAATGAAAAGGATGCTGAGTTGCCTTGGTTTTATATATACAGGCAAACCAACAGATCATTAGTTCGAGTGATACTGGACTCGATTTCTTTACCTTAGGTCTTGAGTTTGAGCCCTGCAAATGTAAAAATGTGTTGAAAGGAAAGATTCTATTAAAGATGGTTAATCAGATTCTTCAGTTGGGATTAGTCATTAACAAAACTAGTGGATATTGCCCTTCAATGATATGGTGTCAAAAAATAAAAATATATGCAGGCAATGTGATAGGAAAAACTTGAATCATTTATTGAATGGAAGTAGATGAAAATTGAGTAATTACTAAAACCATGGATGCATGGGGAAGACAACATTCATTGAACATGGTCATGATATTGTTCCTTTCAAGTGTTTTTTGATTGAGTAACCATCAAAATCACTTTATCTAATCGGGGAAAATACTAAGGATTTTTTTTTTTCTGGAATAGAAATTGTCACTGATATGATTCTCTAGAGATTATGCTGCTTCGGTGCTCCACTTAATTTATCTTTTGTCTTGTTTCTTTATGAAGGCGTTCATTACATTAAAGAAGGGCACTCAGTTAGTAAAGTATAGTCGAAAAGGGAAGCCGAAATTTTGTTCCTTCAGACTCTCATCGGTGAGTATTTATGGTGAAGAAAATTCAGCATTGTCTAAACAATGGTACACGCGTATCATATATATTGAATTTCATATCTCTTCATGAATGATTTCATATTATGGTATTAGCAGGATGAAACAAAACTGATTTGGATTTCTCATGGAAAGGAAAAGAATCTAAAATTAGCTTATGTTTCACACATCCTCCCTGGACAGAGAACAGTGAGTTATATGTTTGGTCTTTGGAGGCTAGATTCATCGTTATATTAGCATTCTGATAAAGATATAATGGTTTTCCTTTTCATTGCAGGCTGTTTTTAGAAGATACTTGCGTCCTGAAAAGGATTATCTGTCATTTTCACTGATTTATAAGAAGGGGGAACGATCACTTGATCTGGTCTGAAAACACAATCATTTTGAATTTAAAATTGTTTCTTTTGTATAAATTTTGAATCTGTTGCTTCCCCTTTTCATATTGTTAGATCTGCAAGGACCAAGCAGAGGTAGAGATATGGTTTTCAAGCCTCAAGGCATTAATTTCCACTGGACAGCCTATTAGGCGTGGAATAAGTGATTTAAGCAATGTGAGTTTAAAGAAATTATTTAAATGAGAGTTTATTTTCAACTTATCTTAGTTTATAACAGTTGCTATTTCCTATATATTCCTTCGATTTCTCATAGATGAAAATCTAAGTTGGTCATGGAAACAAATATCAAATTTTTAACTACTTGGTCGAGGAAACCATTAAAATTCTTGTTTAAGCTGAAGCTGTATGTGTGTGTATTATTTTTAACACCTATGTTTTTAGAGCATTTTAGTGAAGTAATTGTTTTGAGTCTCTTTTGCAGGATAGTGTTGACTTTGTTGCTGGAACACTAGAGTTAGCATCAAGCATTGGCCGTAGCAGGTTTTCTTTTGAATCAGTATCTCATGAATCTACAACGTCTTGGTCCAGATCCGATACAAATATGCCTCTGAGGACAAGTGTTGGAGATGGTTCTCGTATTAGTATATCAAGTATTAGCCACTCAAGTAGTGTGGGGTCAGGAATAGATGACATAGAATCTCTTGGTGATGTTTTTATATGGGGAGAGGTTTGGGGAGATGGCAGTTCATCTGATGGATTGGGGAGTCAAACTACTGGTAAGATTGATGTGTTGATTCCTAAGCCATTAGAATCTGATGTTGTTCTTGATGTTAATCAGATCGGGCCCGGTGTTCGTCACATTGCTTTAGTTACAAGGCAAGGTGAGGTTTTTACATGGGGAGAAGACTCTTGTGGAAGGCTCGGACATGGCTGTGAAAAAGATTTTGGTCGACCTCATCTTGTTGAGTCCCTAGCAATTACCAACGTGACTTTTGTTGCATGTGGTGAATATCATTCATGTGCCGTGTCTCTATCTGGTGACTTGTTCACCTGGGGTGATGCTACAACTTGTGCAGGACTTCTTGGTCATGGCAGTGATGCTAGCTACTGGGTACCAAAGAGGGTGTGTGGCCCTTTAGAGGGACATCAGGTTGTATCCATAGCATGTGGCGCATGGCATTCAGCATTAGCAACCTCCCATGGGAAATTGTTCACCTTTGGTGATGGAAGATTTGGTGTATTAGGCCATGGAGATCGAGAGTGTGTATCATATCCAAAGCAGGTACAATTATTGAGTGGACACAAGGCTATTAAGGTTGCATGTGGAGTGTGGCATTCAGCAGCTATCATAGAGATTATGGACTCTTCTGCTTCAAACCTTTCATCCAAGAAGATCTTCACATGGGGTGATGGTGACCAGCATCGTTTGGGTCATGTCAACAAGGAAAACTACCTTCAACCAACTTGTGTAGCTGCCCTTGCTGATTATAGTTTTATCCAGATTGCATGTGGCTACACTATGACTGTTGCACTCACTGTATCTGGTCATGTTTTTACAATGGGAGGCACAGCATATGGTCAACTAGGAAATCCAAATTCTGATGGAAAAGTCCCAGTTCTAGTCCGAGATAAGTTGGTAGGTGAATTCGTGGAGGAAATAGCATGCGGAGCAAATCATGTTGCTGTATTGACTTCAAGAAGTGAACTATATACTTGGGGTAGAGGTGCCAATGGAAGACTTGGACATGGAGACACAGAAGACCAGAAAACTCCAACCTTGGTCGAAGGCTTGAAAGACAGACATGTTAGGAATATCTCATGTGGCTCTACCTTTACATGTTGCATATGCTTACATAAATGGCTTTCTGGTGTTGACCAATCTGTTTGCTCTGATTGTCGACAACCATTTGGTTTTACCCGGAAAAGGCATAATTGCTATCATTGTGGATTGGTGTTTTGCCATCCTTGTAGTTCAAAAAAGGCTTCCAAAGCAGCATTGGCTCCAACACCTAGCAAACCACATCGTGTGTGTGATGCTTGTTATGCTAAGCTAAAAGGTTCTGATAATGCTTCAACTTTAACTAAAGAAATTAGTCGTCCTGCAAGTTCTGTATATGGAAGGGACAAATTTGAGCGGGGAGAGGTCAAGTCTTCCAGAGTTCTCTTGCCTCCCATCACAGAACCAATAAAGTATCTTGAGATTAGGAATACTAAGCATGGAAATATAGATGACACTTCTTCCATTGTCCGAGCATCTCAAATTCCTACGACTTTGCAATTGAAAGATATTGCATTTCCAATTTCGCTGAGTTCTGCACAGAATTTTTTCAAGCCTCTTATGCAGCCAACTCAACCTCAACCTCCACCTCCACTAACTCCAAGAATTATCTCACCATATGCTCAAAAAAGACCACCAAGCCCACCTCGTTCTACCTCCCCTGGATTTTCAAAAGGCCTTATTGATAATTTAAAGAAGAAAAATGATCATATCAATCAAGAAGTCTCAAAATTGCAAAACAAGGTATATTTCATACTTCATACCACTTTCATATTTAGTCACTATGTTCTTTATTCTCCGAGAAGAACTTGTCCCAATTAATAAGATTTGTGTATGATTCTTTTCTTGCATAGAATAAATGTTTGAAGCAGAAGAATGACACACAAGAAATGACGATTCAGGAGCTTCAGAAAATTATTGAAGAGGAATCTTCTAAGCTTAGAGAAGCAAAGTATTTTATTAAGTCCATGACAGATAAGGTATCATAATTCTATATTTTGACTTAACAGTTGAACTCAAGTTTATTCAAATTATTCTTGCTTGAGCCTTGGAACAATGTTTTATCCAAAATGTCAAGAAACAGGAATGAAAAATCATACTAGTAGGGGGACTGAAATCTTTGAAGCATTTCTAGTTGCACCTTCAAGCAAATATATACCAAGTTATGTGTATCTTCAAGTAGCTAATCACTAGGAATATTCAAATCAAGTTGATGAACTTGTTATTTGTTACAAGTCTCGTGACCTTCGGCAGCAGTATTTTTGAATTGATGGGAAGTCCAATATCATTTGTCTCAATTCTTGAAGTGTGACTTAAATATCAGTTAGACAATTTACTTTGTGTCAACTGGTTTTAAATTAAAATCTGATACGGTATTAGAATTTATAACTCATCTCTTTTCTGATAATCATCAATGTACTTACCTTGACTGGTAATGAATTGGATTAACTGAATTCATTGCTTGTTATGATAAGCTTAATGTTTGAAGATGATGGGAAAAGAAAAGGAAGTTAATCAGAATATGGTTTAGGGCCTTTTCGGACGGACTTTCCGAAAAAACTCCTTAAGTTAAAATTAGCTTATGCATGAGGTAATTTGTAGAAATTATCTCAGAATTTTTCTAAATTTTTATTTTTAACTTGTATATGAACTAATATTGACTTGTGGAGAAGTTAATTTTATTTTTTTCTGCATATTTTTTTCCTAAAAATCCTTTGGAGAAGTTTGTCCAAATACGCCTTTATCATACTAAGGTTTAGATTAGCTTCTAGCTTATGAGAGCTTTTCAATTGAGACAAGTATTTGATTCCTAACAAACAAATGCCCCTTATAAGTTTATAGCTATAGGGATTTTTGAAGAAGTTAGCTGCAAAAACTAATGAAAAAGTTAAGGTGGGCAAGTTGATTTTACCATATGCAAAATGTTTAATATATTTATCTCGTTGATTTATATTATCTGCTTTCCTTTATTGCTTGTTGAGAAGTTTTTATCAAGCTAAACTTGCTTCTGCATTTGTTTATTTAGTTGAGGGAAGTGATTGAGACTTTGCAATCTGAGATTCCTGACAATGATACTTTGAGGACCATGCATGCTCAAGCTGAAGAATTTCTTAATGAAGAAAAACATTTGGAACCTTCTTCCTCCTCACTGAGCCTAGAGTCTGAGCCACAAAACTCTTTAAAGCTAGAAGGGCGAAGAATGGAAGGAAATGATGATGCTTCTGGGGTTGTTCCATCCCCAGATGAAGAAAAAACTTGTGAAGAAATCAGCAACTCATCTACATCTAGTACAGTAGTGATTCCAGCAACCTCAAGAAAATTTTCAAGATTAAGGGACCCTAGTATACATGTGACAGAAGGAGAAAGATCAGTCATTGAACAATTTGAGTCAGGTGTTTATGTCACCCTCGTTGTACTACCTAGTGGTTACAAAGTTTTCAAACGAATTAGATTCAGGTACAAGAACTACTTCTTATCATACCAATTTCCTCATATTCTCTGTCATTATGTTTGTCATTGTATATGTTGATCTCTTTTTAGCAGTTTCATTAAAATCCTGCTTCGTAATGTGGGGGTTGCATGTAACATTTTATATTTTTGGTTAAAATAGTAACTAGAAGTTGAAATCTTTTAAGGTCTTCTATTTCCATTCAGACCACCAATCATGTTATATGATATCAGTTTGCTGTTCTGAAGGTAGTGATGTGTATTGATAGCTTCTCAACTTTTTTTTTGTCGTTTGTCACTAGATAGATAGATTTAGAAAGAGTTCTTTTCTTTTAGGATATTGGCATGAGAAAGGCAAATGTTACCATGAGTATATATACTTCTTCTTATTAAGAAGTAAACTTTAAGTCTAAATCAACCTCATAAAATCGGCTTATCTCTGACACTCCTTCATGTCGAGACAATATATTATGGATGACAGCCCGATAGCGGGTGACTTGATAAGTCCAACAAACACTCGTTAGGATAGACTCGAATGACTATGATACCATATTAAGAAGTGAACTTTAAGTCTCACTCAACCTCATAAAACCGGCTTATCTTCTTGCTAATTTTGTTTTTGATTTTTCAACTTACTACTTAGTTTGATGGCAGTAGTTTAACACTTTGAAACATTATAATGCTCTATATTATACTATTAATTAGGGTATTGATTTTTATTTCAATTGTTTGTGTCTTTAATACCATCTCTAATTATTTATTTATTGGGGGGTTTTGCAGTAAAAGAAGATTCAATGAACAAGAAGCAGAAGAATGGTGGAGCCAAAACAAAGATAAGGTGTATAGTAAATACATTCCACCACCACCCACAAAAAATACAATTACTGGACCATCTCTTACCTCTCCAAATGCCGAAGAGAATAGTGAGCCATTACCTTCTTCCTAATCACATTTCTCAACTGTAGAAAAACTATATTAGGCTAATTACTGTAAAAAACTAGGGTTTTATTTTATGCTGAGAACATTTCTTTTTGGCGACAATAAGTAAATTAGAGGCCCAGTTAAGTTAGTAAATGGGCCTGAAAGCCCAATTAAAGAAAATACAAATATTTTTTAAAATAACAAAATTAAATTCATCAATTTAAAAATATAAAGACGCATATTTAAAAAAATAAGCCCTAATTAATTTATTTTTTTAAAAAAATAACTTGAATTTAAAATTTTGGATTATAAATAAATTTTAGCGTATAAACTTTAAACAGTAAAATAAATTCTTTAAATAAAATTTATTGTCATATTAAAAAAAATTAAACACCTCTTTTAGAACTCGAAATATTTCAGTTGTCACATAGAGAGGGTTCAACAATTAAGTAAAATATACCTTTTTCATATAACATATATTGTCAATCTTAATATTTCAGTATAATAACAAGTATTCATACAGTAACTATAACATTAACATAAGGATTATGGCGTAAAAAAGATTTATAATATATTAATTATTATTATTCTTTTCATGTCAATAAACATTGTCTATTATCATTTTTAATACAAATGCAAATCAACTTATGTTAGTCAAGATAAATATTTTAAATTACGTGTTGATACAATTTTCAAATACTTGCTTCACAATAAACTTATCAAAACATTTCCCATTTGTTTTGGTTTACATAAAAGGAAATGGAAAAGAGAATGAAATAAAAAAAAACTATATTTTCAAAAATAATTTTATATCAAGATAAAAAATTGTTATATAAGTTTTGAAAAATAATAAACAATTTTTCGTTAAGAAAAAGTTACTTTTTAATTATAACAAAATTGTTTTGTGTATAATTATTTGGCTGAACCATTAAACAAAAAAATAAAATGATAATCGCTAGAAGGAGGGCTTGAACCTCCGACCTTGTGGTTAACAGCCACACGCTCTAACCAACTGAGCTATTCCAGCTTGATGCTATATATATGCTTACAAAATATTATTTATTTTATTTATTATTTCGTACAAATTTAAGCCTTGTCTAGCATCTAAGTAGCATCTTCTCTTCTTTCATGCATGGAAGTTTTTGGAGGTGAAGAAATACTGCTAGCCAAGAAAAAGACACCAAATTGTCTCAGAAAAATATGCATTTAGAAATCCTTCCTACTTCAAAAAATACCATTAATTTCTTTGGAATATAAGAGATTTCAAGCATATTTTGGTAAAAGATATTGAAAGTGTTTTAAAAATAAAAGTTGTGAAGGAGCTTGCAGTACATTGTCTAGGTTCAACAATGAATTCAAACACTTGCACTATGGTGGTTCAAATTTGTGAATTTGTCTCTCCTACAAGACCCTTTTTGCTTGCTGATGTTGTGGTTGTGGCTTCATATTCTTCAACAAAACATGCTATAAATAGAAAGATAATTATGGAACTTCCAAGTTCCAGAACTAGTAAAATTCCAACAAATTTCAATCAACAATTAAATATCGTAAAGAATATGTTGCTGGTATTCTAACATGAAAAATTATCTTAGTTTATTTGTGGGTTGAAAGAGTAGCATCCATGCATTTCAGCTAGTTCAAATAACTTTGAAACCAGAAGTCATTGTATCTTTGCTCCTAACATATTGCTCACTCAAGTCTTGTTTGTTGGTGTTGATAGTGTTGTTGAGGAAACTAGAAAACCATTGAACAGAAAGTTTGGGAATCCGCTCAAGAGTGTCTCTATTCACATAATAAAGACCATATCTGATGCCATAGCCACTTGACCATTCAAAGTTGTCCATCAATGACCATATCATATATCCTCTTACATCAGCACCTTTCCTGCACATAATAAAATCCCTCCTTGTCAACAAAGTAACTAAGAATAGGCCTTAAACAATGTTGCTACTCCTATTCCATTCCCCATCACTCACCTTATGGCTCTAAGTAGAGCTGCAAGGTAAGCTTTATGATAATCTACTCGTTTGAAATCTTGTAGTAGATCATTCATTGTCACATCCGGTTTGGGTGGTGATGAATATCCTGAAACAATTTTCATGTGGTCATCCATAAGTTATTAACTAATACCTTCACAAAAACAACCGTCAATAGTTTAGGCTCCTTGTCCCTTGATGCAAGGTAAAATGTTTGAGATCACATTACTCATTCATTGGTCAAGCAAGCAACAACCCAAGAAAATGAAAAAATGGGAGAAAATGAGATCATGAAAGGCATATAGTTTTAGCTCACCATTTTCTGTAATATACATGGGCCTGTTATGGTATCTTATCTTGATGTAGTCTACAATCTTCTCCAGGCCACTGGGAACCACAAAGAACCTTGGGTTTCCTGTCTACTTGAACAAAAGAAAATGTATCACAGATTATGTTGAATGTCTCCTTTATCAAACATTTAAGTAAACAGTATAACACAATGGTTTGAACAGATGGAGGACAGAGGAGAACCTGATCACCAATAGGAATGCCATCTCTTATTCCGGTTGTTTCTACAAAGCCTTTTATGGGACGATCTGCTCCTAGAGGACAAGCAGAGAGGGAGCAGTCCTTGGCATAAAGAGTTCCATAGTTATTGATGCCAATGAAGTCAGAGCTTCCTTTTATGAGATTCTTCTCCTCAGGAGAGAATTTTGGCAACAGGCTTCCAAGAATAGAGCGCATTTCAGCAGGGTACTCACCAAAAACCAAGGGATCTAAGCACCTACAAAATATCAGAATTTTCTTGTGCTGCTAATCTTTTCATTAATAAAG
>Ga0123341_1001933_pt1 | contig 16392 bp, 19 predicted proteins | sample Turbeapinknodule_FD_89959 | JGI IMG/M metagenome (GOLD analysis project Ga0123341, IMG submission 89959) | Root nodule microbial communities of legume samples collected from Mexico - Turtle bean Mexico pink nodule | ecosystem: Host-associated > Plants > Roots > Nodule | place: Mexico: Nepantla...
ATACAATTTATAATCTATTTTTTATCTATTAATATATTTTAGATTGTAAAATTTATTAAAAATATGCAAACAAAAATAAATTTTTGATTTTACAATTCGATAATAAAAGATGATTTTAAATTGTGTAATTTTTAAAAAAATATGTTAAAAATTACTTTTATAGTATGTAATTTAGACATTTCATATGATTTTTTTCTTTTATGCAAAACAAGACTTTAGATACTCTTGAATTATGGATTACACAAAGGAAAAGCTCTTCAGCTTACAAAATAAAAAAAAAATTTAAATAAAAAGGACAAAATAAAGATTTTTCATATTGATGGGGTGCAAGCCAAAGTATGAGGTGTAGGAAGAAATACCCAAAAGTCGGGGATATCACAATTGGGCTGAAACATGGAGCCCAAGTAAAGGTAACCCAACGGTGAAGGCGGTATGAGAAAAGAGGCGCGGCACGTGATAGCAATTTTCGAACACCCACTATCGTTCCATTTCCTCTTCTCAGTCACTCAGTTCTGTTTGTTTTATCTCTCACTCATAAACCCTAGAACCTACAAATCCTTCTGCAGAGAGCCCTACAAGGTTCGTCGTTCAATCCACACACGACATGCTCTGAAGCTATCTCCAATCATTTACACCACACCAGCTCATCCAATTTCCGAATCTTGAAGCTCCGACGGAGTAGTGTTTTTCAAGATGTGGAACAACGGCCAGATTGTGCCGCCTGGAACTTCCGTTCCCCCGATTTTTCCACCTCCGGCCGCGCAACCGTCGTACACGGTGCTTCCACCGCCGCCTCCGCCTCCCGCACCTATGGAGACCGAGGCCGATGCGGAGGCGCGGCTCGAGGAGAAGGCTAGAAAATGGCAGCAGCTCAATTCGAAGCGCTACAGTGACAAGAGGAAATTCGGATTTGTCGAGACGCAGAAAGAGGACATGCCTCCTGAACATGTCAGGAAAATCATCAGGCAAGTGTTATCCTCTTTCACGCCTCGCTGTGGATGTTTTTTTTCGACGATTTGCTGCTACAAGTGCTTCGTTATTTAGAATTTATAAGTGAGATTGAAATTGCTTTGTTTTGCTGGGTAGAAAGGATGGCGGGTTTTAAGACAGGTTAGGGCTAGCTGATAGCTGATTAGAATCTATATTTTGTGTTATGAACTGTGAAAGGATAATTCTATCTCTGTAAGGTGATGCGCTTAATATATCTTTCCCTTTTGATACTGAAGAAATGATTTTAAGTTACTTGAACGTCATTTCTGTGTTTTAAGTTTCGTGATGGTCAAGGTTAGCTTGAACATAGATGTAGAAGGATGTTCTGATAAAGAGCCTTCACTGTTTTGTATAAGTTGGTTGATGCCATGAATGTGTTATTGGGTGATTATTTGTTGGCAATGATCGGAATGTCTTTGAGTTTCTGACCTTGTATCGTGTAATAACTAAATATATTTCCCTGTAAGGTTTTTAATTTAATCATGGTGTTTCTACCATAGTTTCCAGTAGTAATTATCTTTTCTGTTGCTTATTTCAGGGATCATGGTGACATGTCCTCAAAGAAATATCGTCATGACAAACGTGTTTATCTTGGAGCACTTAAATTCATACCACATGCAGTTTACAAGCTCCTGGAAAATATGCCTATGCCATGGGAGCAGGTTCTCTTTATGTTCCAGTTCCTCACGTTTGATCAAACTGGCTGTCTAGTTTTCCACCTTTTAATTTGATTCTTTGTACCTATTAATAACCTCTATAAATTTACTTTTGATAAATGTAGGTTCGAGATGTGAAGGTCTTGTATCATATTTCTGGGGCTATCACATTTGTCAATGAAATACCATGGGTTGTTGAGCCTATTTATCTTGCTCAGGTTTGTTATTCTAATATCGTTGTACTGTACACATTAGCAGCTTATCGTTGATTTTACAGTAAAAAATAAAGTCTTCTATATTGTGCAGTGGGGTACCATGTGGATCATGATGAGAAGGGAGAAAAGGGATCGTCGCCATTTTAAGAGGATGCGGTTTCCACCATTTGATGATGAGGAACCTCCACTAGACTATGCCGATAATCTTTTAGATGTTGATCCTCTAGAGCCTATTCAACTGGAGCTAGATGAAGAGGAAGATTCTGCTGTGTATACTTGGTTTTATGACCATAAACCTCTGGTGAAAACAAAGCTTATAAATGGTCCTAGTTACCGGAAATGGCATCTATCCCTCCCTATAATGGCAACTCTACATCGATTAGCTGGCCAACTTCTGTCTGATTTAATTGACCGCAATTATTTCTACTTGTTTGACATGGAGTCATTTTTTACAGCAAAGGCTTTGAACATGTGCATACCTGGTACTTAGATTTCTTTCATACGTATATTCATTGCTATTTGTATTAAAAAGTATTCATGCTTGTTAAGAACTGGGTCTGATATTGATCCCTTGAACATTATATTACAAAATAAAAAACTGGATAGCAAGGCAGTTTATAAAGAGCTGTAAAAGGCATATAAAGTTATTTTGCGAACAATTTTAAGCATATTAGAATTATGGGGAGAGTCAAAATCGTGGATTGATTTTTCTTTTCTTTTTATTTGTGCCATCCAGGTGGACCTAAATTTGAGCCTCTTTACCGTGATATGGAGAAGGGAGATGAGGACTGGAATGAGTTTAATGACATCAATAAACTCATTATAAGGTCACCACTTCGGACAGAGTATAGAATTGCTTTTCCTCACCTTTATAACAATAGGCCTCGCAAAGTAAAGCTTTGTGTGTACCATACTCCCATGATAATGTACATAAAAGCTGAAGATCCTGATCTACCCGCATTTTATTATGACCCCTTGATACACCCAATAACCAGCGCTAACAAGGACCGACGTGAGAAGAGAGTTTATGAAGAGGATGATGATGATGATTGGATATTACCAGATGGTGTGGAGCCTTTGCTTAAAGATACACAACTTTATACAGACACTACAGCTGCTGGAGTCTCCTTGCTGTTTGCTCCTCGTCCTTTTAATATGAGATCTGGTCGGATGAGGCGGTCAGAGGATATTCCTCTCGTGTCAGAGTGGTATAAGGAGCATTGGTAAGTTGTAGCTTTATCTCTCCTGTATTCTTTCTTGTGTCTTTCAATTATGCACATGGCATTTTGCATTACAAGAATTAACTGTTTTAGTTTTATTGCCCAACAGTCCTCCATCATATCCAGTCAAAGTTCGGGTCAGTTACCAAAAGTTGTTGAAATGTTTTGTGTTGAACGAGCTGCATCATAGACCTCCCAAGGCTCAAAAAAAGAAGCACTTATTCCGTTCTCTCCAAGCAACAAAGTTTTTCCAAACCACAGAACTTGATTGGGTAGAGGCAGGTCTTCAAGTTTGTAGGCAGGGGTATAACATGCTGAATCTGTTAATACACAGGAAAAATTTGAACTACCTTCACCTTGATTATAATTTTAATCTAAAGCCTGTGAAAACCTTGACTACAAAAGAGCGGAAGAAATCACGATTTGGCAATGCTTTCCATCTATGTCGTGAGATTCTCCGTCTGACTAAACTTGTGGTTGATGCTAATGTTCAGTTCCGATTGGGAAACGTGGATGCTTTCCAGTTGGCTGATGGTCTACAGTATACTTTTTCACATGTTGGACAATTGACCGGTATGTATCGGTATAAGTACAGGCTTATGAGGCAAATAAGAATGTGCAAGGATTTGAAGCACTTGATTTACTATCGTTTTAATACGGGGCCTGTTGGGAAGGGACCTGGATGTGGGTTTTGGGCACCCATGTGGAGGGTTTGGTTATTTTTTCTTCGTGGTATTGTGCCTCTTCTTGAACGGTGGCTGGGCAATCTACTTGCACGCCAGTTTGAGGGGCGTCACTCAAAAGGTGTGGCAAAGACTGTCACTAAACAGCGTGTTGAGAGCCACTTTGACTTAGAGCTTCGTGCAGCAGTTATGCATGATGTTCTTGATGCCATGCCAGGTAATAATATTTTATTTAACATATATGCTTTTGATTGAGTTTATTTTCTTGTAGTGGTTTTTGTAACTTTTCCTGTGGGATTTACTAATGTTATGGTGTTTTCCTTGTTGACTGTAGAGGGTATAAAGCAAAACAAGGCAAGAACTATTTTGCAGCATTTGAGTGAGGCTTGGCGATGCTGGAAAGCAAATATTCCCTGGAAGGTAAACGACCATTTGATTGTAATATTTTGATATATGGCATCGTTAGCTCAATTGTGGATTACTAATGGACTAGCTTGTTTAAACTTCAAATAGATATTTATGAAATAAGCAATTATTTTAAAAATCACTAATTTAAGAAGCAGATAGAATATGCTAAATAGAAAAAGCAGAAAACTTCTTATTTTTAAAATAAGTAGAATAGTCAATCACATAAAAAAAGTAGAAATATTTTTGTTTTTATTAAAAAAACACTTGTTAAAAAAACGAGCACAACCAAACATTCCCAATATCTTAGAATGTTGAAGTAAGTGTGTATTTTTTTTAAATAAATTAATCCAATCACACACTAAATTGTATTAATGGGATAAATCTTTGTTGTTGGTGTGTTGATACTGCTGGTGAAATAGTAAAACTAAAAACATGGTTGGGTTATTCATGTCCTAGATTGCTGCTGATAAAATGCCTTTTTTTAAGAAAAGGCAATCCAAACATGTAGTAAATTATATTGCTGGTTAATAGTAAGAATAAGCACGTATTAGGTTTGAAGAAAACTCGAAAGATGTCTAAATTGCTTGTCTATAAGCTGTTCAAGGACCTTAGCATAGTGAGGCGCAATAAGCAATGGGAACTTGGCTCTGAATGTTTTTTGGAATATCTTTCATAATATTATAGCCTAGAGAGAAGCCATGTCTTCCTTTTGCTCTGAAATATTTATTTAGCCTCATTTGAATTTGGTTTCCTGCCTCATTGTCTTGCTATTGATATATTTCATAATGTGTAGGTTCCTGGTCTGCCTGTTCCAATTGAGAACATGATTCTTCGATATGTGAAATCAAAAGCAGACTGGTGGACAAATGTTGCACATTATAATCGAGAGCGTATAAGAAGAGGTGCGACTGTGGATAAGACTGTCTGTCGAAAAAATCTTGGAAGATTGACACGCCTCTGGTTGAAGGCAGAACAGGTGTGTTTAGTATTCTCTATGATTGATATGATTTTTTGCTGGCTCACTATTTTCAAGGACTTGTTGTTAGTTAGTTTAGTTCTATGATTTTTTAAATAAATATCTTTGAAGTCACTTCCTTGTTATTGATAACTTTTGCAGGAACGTCAACACAATTATTTGAAAGATGGTCCATATGTTACTCCTGAAGAAGCTGTTGCAATCTATACAACAACTGTCCATTGGTTGGAATCTAGGAAGTTCTCCCCTATTCCATTTCCACCTTTATCATACAAGCATGACACCAAGCTGCTTATCCTTGCACTTGAGAGGTTGAAAGAATCCTATAGTGTTGCGGTGAGGTTAAATCAACTGCAAAGAGAGGAGCTGGGGCTGATTGAACAAGCTTATGACAATCCCCACGAGGCATTATCAAGAATCAAACGTCACCTGCTCACACAGCGTGCCTTCAAAGAAGTATGCCGATATAGTTAAATTTAGTTAGCTTTAGGATGTGCATTCCTATTACAGGATAGCTTTAATATGTTGTTTTGTTTTTTGTTTTGGCAGGTTGGCATAGAGTTTATGGATTTATATAGTTACTTGATTCCAGTTTATGAGATAGAGCCTCTTGAGAAAATTACAGATGCATATCTTGATCAATACCTGTGGTATGAAGGTGACAAACGTCATCTCTTTCCCAACTGGATCAAGCCAGCAGATTCAGAGCCACCTCCCCTTTTGGTTTACAAATGGTGTCAAGGTATAAACAATTTGCAAGGTATATGGGACACCAGTGATGGTCAGTGTGTTGTGATGCTGCAAACTAAGTTTGAAAAATTCTTTGAGAAGATTGATTTAACAATGCTGAACAGGTACGTGATTTGTAGATCATTTTGTGAATTTACTTGGCTATTTTCTCTTCTAAATATATTTTTTGATGATGCAGGCTTCTGCGGCTGGTTTTAGACCATAATATTGCTGATTATGTCACTGCAAAGAACAATGTTGTGTTGTCATACAAAGATATGAGCCACACAAATTCATATGGTCTTATCCGTGGTCTTCAGTTTGCTTCCTTTGTAGTTCAGTATTATGGATTGGTATTAGATCTTTTGCTTCTTGGACTGACTCGAGCCAGTGAGATTGCTGGCCCACCACAGATGCCAAACGAATTCATTACTTATTGGGATACAAAAGTTGAGACTAGGCATCCGATCAGGCTTTATTCTAGGTATATAGACCGGGTTCATATATTATTTCGCTTCACCCATGAGGAGGCTCGGGACCTCATTCAGCGGTATCTGACTGAGCACCCTGATCCTAACAATGAGAACATGGTGGGCTACAATAATAAAAAGTGCTGGCCAAGAGATGCTAGAATGAGGCTCATGAAACATGATGGTAATGGATTCTCCATTTTACCTTGTATGTTTTTTATATATATTGATGTTTGGTTCTTAATTTGTTTGACATTTTAATTGGTATAATTCAGTCAATCTGGGGAGGAGTGTCTTTTGGGATATGAAGAATCGTCTTCCTCGAAGCATCACAACATTGGAGTGGGAGAACAGCTTTGTTTCTGTTTACAGCAAGGATAATCCAAACTTGCTTTTCAGCATGTGAGTGTTGATTATTTTCGGCAATACCCATTCCTTTTTATCTTTCCCTTTTTGCATTGCATTCAAGCCTTTAAGAATATTTAACTGGCCTTGGATGTCTAATTTATCATGATTATGGTTGAAAATATAGTTTTAAATGGTCTAGTTCTTTTAGTTGCTTTCACTATACATGTCATGCTACTCTCCGTATGAAACTTTGTATTTCTATTTTGTACTTTCCTTAATACCTATTTGTCATATCTTACTCCATATCGTTTTGGGTTTTTTGAATTGTATGCAATGAGTGAAGCTATCTTTACTTACATCTGTCAATCACCTTTAGGTGCGGGTTTGAAGTAAGGATACTTCCTAAAATTAGAATGACCCAAGAAGCATTCAGTAACACAAGAGATGGTGTCTGGAATCTCCAGAATGAACAGACAAAAGAAAGGACAGCTGTTGCTTTCTTAAGAGTTGATGATGAACACATGAAAGTTTTTGAGAATCGTGTGAGACAGATTCTTATGTCTTCTGGTTCCACTACATTCACGAAAATTGTCAATAAGTGGAATACAGCTTTAATTGGTGAGTGAAACTGAATTGTGGATAGTCTGTGAAGAGGTCATCATTGGTTTGCTCATGGTCTTTGTTTGTTTTCAGGGCTTATGACCTATTTTCGAGAGGCAACTGTGCATACCCAAGAGCTGTTAGATTTGCTAGTTAAATGTGAAAATAAAATTCAGACTCGTATTAAGATTGGGCTCAACTCAAAGATGCCTAGCAGGTAATTAATTCTTTTTTTTATGGTAGGTATATTAGTTGTTTCTTAATATTTTATTCATAAATAGTGGGTTTTAATGTTAAAATCTATGCTCCACTGTATCTTTTATCAGGTTCCCACCTGTCATTTTCTACACTCCTAAAGAAATAGGAGGGCTTGGAATGTTGTCCATGGGTCACATTTTGATTCCACAAAGTGATCTTCGATACAGTCAGCAGACAGATGTTGGAGTAACCCACTTCAGGAGTGGAATGAGTCATGAGGAGGACCAACTGATTCCCAACCTTTATCGTTATATACAGGTGAACCTTAATTCTCTACCTCTTATATGTACTAATCTGTATGCATCTGCCTTGTCATGTGGTTTATGAAGAGTCATATATTTCAATAAACTTTATGTTTATGTTCTCTTGGATCATGTAGCCTTGGGAGAGCGAGTTCATTGATTCACAGCGTGTCTGGGCTGAATATGCATTGAAAAGACAGGAAGCACAGGCACAAAACAGACGTTTGACCCTCGAAGATCTGGAAGTGAGTTTCTGTTGACTTTTTATTGATCTTAATATTTGTGTTTTGGTAATTTTCGGGACTCATGATAATACAGTGGTAATGTGCATGTGTTTTTCCTTGGGAAAAATCTACTAATTTCCCTACTAAGTTATGTTAATCTGTTCTGCAGGATTCCTGGGATAGAGGTATACCACGTATTAACACTCTGTTTCAAAAGGATAGACACACTTTGGCTTATGATAAAGGATGGAGGGTGCGGACTGATTTCAAGCAGTACCAAGTTCTCAAACAAAACCCCTTCTGGTGGACACATCAGAGGCATGATGGGAAGTTGTGGAACTTGAACAATTACCGAACTGATGTTATTCAAGCTCTTGGAGGAGTTGAAGGAATTCTCGAACATACTTTATTCAAAGGAACATAGTAAGTCTTACTTGCCTTTGAGCTTGTTTTGCTGTTTGTCTCAGGTTTTAATTCTCTGTATCGTGTGCCTAGCCTACTATGGAAAGAGCTCTAATTAATTGACTTATTGTTACTTTTCACCCTTAGTTTTCCAACTTGGGAAGGTCTGTTTTGGGAAAAGGCATCTGGCTTTGAAGAATCCATGAAGTATAAGAAGCTCACCAATGCTCAGAGATCTGGTCTCAACCAAATACCCAACCGAAGATTTACGCTGTGGTGGTCGCCAACCATTAACAGAGCCAATGTTTATGTGGGTTTCCAAGTGCAGCTAGATCTGACTGGTATTTTCATGCATGGAAAAATACCAACTTTGAAGATATCCCTTATTCAGATATTCCGAGCTCATTTGTGGCAGAAAATCCATGAGAGTGTTGTTATGGATCTCTGTCAGGTTTTGGATCAAGAGTTGGATGCTTTGGAAATTGAAACCGTTCAGAAGGAAACCATCCATCCAAGGAAAAGTTACAAAATGAACAGTTCTTGTGCTGATATTCTTCTCTTTGCTGCTCATAGATGGCCAATGTCGAAGCCCAGTCTTGTAGCCGAATCTAAGGATGTTTTTGATCAGAAGGCAAGCAATAAGTACTGGATTGATGTTCAACTACGATGGGGTGATTACGACTCTCACGATATTGAACGTTACACTAGGGCTAAGTTTATGGATTATACAACAGATAACATGTCCATATATCCATCTCCTACTGGTATATATATCCCTACCTTTTTTCTATTCTCCATTATATGTATTTTTGTATGTAGAGCTAACTACATTATTTTCCATGCAGGTGTAATGATTGGCATTGATTTGGCATATAATTTGCATTCTGCATTTGGTAACTGGTTCCCTGGGTCAAAACCACTACTTCAACAGGCCATGAATAAGATCATGAAGGTAATAAACCATCATACATCATATATAACTTGCATATATTGATTTACACTTTTGGGGGATTAAAATTTTAATGACCTGTTTTAATCTATATTCACACCATCTCCACCAAGCTATGGTGTCCATAGTGTGAACGTAAGTGTATTATGTTATCTAACAGTCGTTAAACTAATTATGTTGTGTATATGCAGTCCAATCCTGCACTATATGTGTTGAGGGAACGGATAAGGAAAGGTTTGCAATTGTACTCTTCTGAGCCCACTGAACCATACTTGTCTTCTCAAAACTATGGAGAGATATTCAGCAACCAAATCATATGGTTTGTTGATGACACAAATGTGTATCGTGTTACTATTCACAAGACTTTTGAAGGAAATCTTACTACGAAGCCCATCAATGGTGCTATATTTATTTTCAATCCGAGGACTGGACAGTTGTTTCTCAAGGTTTGTTTACATTCCGCAGTCTTTACTGAGGTGTTTCTAACATTTGTTGTCAAGTTATTGATCTTTCATATCCTACCTTGTTTGCAGGTTATTCATACCAGTGTGTGGGCTGGTCAGAAGCGTCTTGGGCAGTTGGCGAAGTGGAAAACAGCAGAGGAAGTTGCTGCTCTTGTAAGGTCTTTGCCTGTGGAAGAACAGCCAAAGCAAATCATTGTCACTCGAAAAGGAATGTTGGATCCATTGGAGGTTCACTTGTTGGATTTCCCCAACATTGTTATTAAAGGAAGTGAACTGCAACTTCCTTTCCAGGCATGTTTGAAAATTGAAAAATTTGGGGATCTTATTTTGAAGGCCACAGAACCACAAATGGTGTTGTTCAACATCTATGATGACTGGCTGAAGAGTATATCTTCATACACTGCATTCTCTAGGCTAATTCTGATTCTGCGTGCACTTCACGTGAATAATGAAAAGGCAAAAATGTTACTGAAGCCTGATAAAACCATCGTCACCGAACCTCATCACATCTGGCCTTCTCTAAGTGATGACCAGTGGATGAAGGTAGTTTTAGCTTTTAGACTCTTGGTTGCTAAAAAACCTGTTATTTTGAATGTTATTTGTTGATAAAGTTCTGTAGTTCCTGATTCTGCAACTTTCTATTTCCTCTTGGTATTTATGGCTTAAAACTTGATGCATTGACAGGTGGAGGTTGCGTTAAGAGATCTTATACTTTCAGATTATGCCAAGAAAAATAACGTGAATACTTCAGCCTTGACTCAATCTGAGATCCGTGATATTATACTTGGAGCTGAGATTACTCCACCTTCTCAACAGCGGCAACAGATTGCAGAGATTGAGAAACAGGTTATATATTAATTTTGTTGCTTCTTGGATATAAATTTGAAGACTATTTTTTCTCCTTTTTATTCTTTTTCATTTCTTAAACTTGATTTTCTCCTCGTCTGGAACACGAATTACTTTATCTTAGTTCTGTTTTTATTAATTTGCAGGCACATGAAGCAAATCAGGTGACAGCTGTAACAACAAAAACTACAAATGTTCATGGTGAAGAACTCATAGTTACCACCACTAGTCCTTATGAGCAAGCCGCTTTTGGTTCTAAGACTGACTGGCGTGTCAGGGCAATATCTGCCACAAATTTATATCTTCGTGTGAACCATATATATGTGAACTCTGAGGATATAAAGGTTTGTGCTAAGTTTTTATCCTTAAGGTCAAATTCTGTTGCAATTCTTTTCCGAAGCTAAATGTCAGATTTTGTGTTGCAGGAAACTGGATACACCTATATTATGCCAAAGAATATTTTGAAAAAGTTTATATGCATAGCAGATCTTCGAACGCAAATTTCTGGTTACATGTATGGCATAAGTCCTCCAGACAATCCTCAGGTTAAAGAAATTCGCTGTATTGTGATGCCACCACAATGGGGGACTCACCAACAAGTTCATCTGCCATCGGCTCTTCCAGAGCATGATTTCTTAAATGATTTAGAGCCTTTGGGATGGATGCATACGCAACCAAATGAACTTCCTCAGTTGTCGCCTCAGGTTTGCTTTCATCAATTTTGCAATTTGTTTTGTTTTAATTCTCCTTTTGGAATATAGGAACGGGTTTTAAAATATGATGATAGTGTTTGAAACAATTGCCCCTCCCCTATCTTTTGCTTATCAGGGAATATGTTTCATGGTAACAGTATCTCACTTGAGAGTTGATCTTTTTGCAGGATCTCACTTCACATGCCAAGATCCTAGAGAACAATAAGCAATGGGATGGGGAGAAATGTATTATATTGACTTGCAGCTTTACTCCTGGTTCTTGTTCTTTAACTGCATATAAGCTCACTCCATCTGGTTATGAATGGGGGCGTGTCAATAAGGATACGGGAAGCAATCCACATGGTTACCTTCCCACTCATTATGAAAAGGTGCAGATGCTTCTCAGTGATCGCTTCCTTGGTTTCTATATGGTAAGTTTTCCTGCCTGCTCGAACTTGTCTAGTTTGTTAGCGTGTAGTTGTGTTAGATAATCACGTTGATTCATTATCTTTTAGAAGTGATTATAATTTTTAATTAAAATTATGTTCATCATCATCTTGATTTAGTGTTTTTTTGTTAAAATTTTGTAGGTTCCTGATAATGGACCATGGAATTATAACTTCATGGGAGTGAGACACGCGTCGGGGATGAAATATGGAGTGAAGCTTGGAACTCCAAGGGAATATTACCACGAGGATCATAGACCAACTCATTTCTTAGAGTTCAGCAATATGGAGGAAGGGGAGACAGTTGCCGAGGGAGATCGCGAGGATACATTCTCTTGAGATAAAAATATTTTTGTTCGAAAATATACAAAGTGGCAGATCCTTTCATTTTTGAAACACGTCAGAATATGTTGTATTGTGTATTGTTTGTGCATCCTACTGATCCTAGGGGTTTTGTAATAACGGTATATCATAGCTTTGTAAATAGTTAACAGACACAACATTTACCTGCTTTGGCATATGTATGGCGCCTAGTATTTTTTCCAAGCAAAAGCAGCTCCATTAATAGCCCAAGCAGATGATTGTGAACTCGTACGCGTGCTAAATATTATTTTTAGAACAATATTATGAGGGTCAAAATCCTCTCTAATATATAAACTTCTCTTTTTATTTTCAGGATCTATTTTTTAATAGTTATGAATAATTTTTCAGTGTTTTTAGATGGTCTCATTTCATATCTAAAATCAAAGCTTTGGTAATTTTGCACTACGTAGGTATTTACGCATTCATGGGATACGAGATAGATATACTTAGAATGTGAAGTCCAAGTAAGTTACTCCGTATCTTTCGCTTAATTTAACTGTTACATTAAGTTAGTCTAAAAGGAAAATGCAGTCGTACGAAATTCTGACATGATAAATGAGTGTAAATACCTAAAAGAAACCAAAGTGATAAACATCGATGAAAGTCATAAAAAGTATATGATAATTTATATGTTAAGCTGTATATTTAAATAAAAGTATTAAAATATTTTAGTTTATTGAAATTTCAGGATCTAAAAATAATTAGTAAGGTGAACGCTTTCTTTATTTTTGCTTATGGCATGACTTTTACTTATGAGCACGAGTAATGAGTATTACAAAACAACCTATAGACAACGGCTCTATACATTATACCCCCGCGAAAGAAAGTGTTTCCAAACAAAAAGTTATAAATTTTGAGAACTTCACAATGTGTATTTAACAAATTCCTAGTTTGAGACTTCAGCAACTCTGCATGATTCACAGCTAGCCACATTCATAGTGTGGGAAGGAGAGACAAGCAGCCCCCTCTCTCTAATAAATAGGCGCCCAGCCCAGTCTTTCCCTGCACAAGTAATAAATATAGTAATACAAAAAAAACACGCAGATTCACAATCTGTATTTAACACATCAAATTCAAAGTTCTATCTCTTTCAAATAGTTGTTCATGCCCCAGTTTTGTCTTCCACCTCAGGTTTTGATTCTTTCTCTTCTGAGATGAAATCTGAACTGCCTTCAGCTGCAAAGTTCTCATCATCAGTATGTGCTGCAGGAGGGTTCTTAAAGATTTCATTATTTTCCAGCTGAACTAACTTATCTTTGGATTCTCCCTTCAGTAGTTCTACAACCTCAAGTATGGTGGGCCTCTTCTCTGCCTGACTCTGAGCACATAATAGAGCAATTAAAACGACCCTTTTAAGCTCTTCCTCCACATAGTTACCCTCCAGTTTTGGATCTGCTAGCTCACTAAACTTCTTCTCACAAGCCAATGGAAGTGCCCAGTCATTTATTGATCTCTTTACCGTAGAACTAAGTTTTTCAAGTGGCTTTTTCCCACTAGCAAGTTCTAGAAGGAGAATTCCGAAACTGTAGACATCACAACTCTCATTTGCTTTACCTAGCATAGCATATTCAGGTGCAAGGTAGCCTAGGGTGCCCTTAACTCTAGTAGTCACATGTGTTGCCCCATCAGGGATCAACTTTGCAAAACCAAAATCAGCAACTCGTGCCTGAAAATCTGAATCCAACAACACATTGCTTGCCTTGATATCTCTGTGGATGATGTGTGGTGTTGCCTGGAGGTGAAGATATCTGAAAGGAAATTGAATCATAGCATTAACAAAATGATAGAGGTGGAAGAGCATATGGAAAACCACAGTGGCACTTACGCAATTCCCTCGGCAGACCCGATTGCGATGATCATCCGCCGGTTCCAATCAAGAAGGGATTCTGCTGAGTGCTGTCCATGAAGATGAGAGAGCAAGCTCAAATTTGGCATATAATCATATACAATTAACCGTTCCTGACCTTCAGCACAATAGCCACGTAGGCTGAGAAGATTCTTGTGACGGACTCTAGCCAATATCTCAACTTCAACAGCAAATTCCATGTCTGCTTTGTTGCTCCAAACTTTCAATCTTTTCACTGCAATCTGCATGTGTACGCACATAGATATGCATAGAATTGCAAGTAGCCATCATAAAAAGTTGTTGGAAGAAGGAAACAGGTTACCAAGTCAGCCATCAGCAAAATTTACAAAAAGGTTTGTTTCACAGGCACCAGCTAAAATGTTTTAGACACAGTTTTTTGCAGCTTTGAAAGTTGATATTTTGTTTCATAAAATGCATTATAGGTGCAAATCCATCGTACTAGTTCACTTTTATCAGATTTAGGCAATAATCATCGTAACTCAACACTAGAATTAACAACCAAATTAAGTAGGGGAGATCCTATTAAGAAGGCAAACCAAATTGATTTTCCTTTACTTACAAGTTATTATAAAAAATCTTTCGTACTTGCATTGAATTGCTGCCAAAAAAAACTCTAGTGTAGTCCAATCTATCCCTAATTTGATTGAGAGAAGAAAACTTCCGAACCAATTCCTCATAATCTGATCCCTCTCAGTGTTACATGATAAAACCATCTTAACTAAGTCATTTAAAAGGAATTTCTTAGTGAGTTCGTTCAATCTCTGAAATCAGATCCTATATGCCACTAGCATGTCAACTGAGCCATATATTTGGAGACACACCATTGAGAATTAAAATAACATAATTAACCATTACAAAGAACACAACAATAATAATCAAAACTAGAATGATCATGAACAACCATAAATCGAAGCTGATTTGGTATTAAAACAGAATTAACAAATGTAAAGTCCTACCTGCGATCCATCCCAAAGCTGGCCCCAGTACACACTGCCAAATCCCCCTTCTCCTAGCTTGTTATCATAGTTGAAATTATTAGTAGCTGAGTGCAATTCCTTCAAAGAAAACACCCGCCAAGGAGGTTGTTTCTTCCCTCTTCCTTTTCTGCATTGAAAGAGACTAATATCAAAACCATCCATCCAAAACAGCATAATTCACAAAAAAGTTTCTATCTAAAACCGGAAGTAAAAAAATCTGCACCTTAGTATACTCATAACAACGATAGCTTTGCATGTTATGTTAACTAAGTGATAAGAACAAACTCAATCTCACAATCTTCCATCACTATTTTCGCCTGACATTTTACCAACCAAACTAACGACTTTTAGTAGTTTTGTTGCAGAAAACAGCTTGACTGATACCTAGAATCTGAGCTAAACCAGAATCTAAATCCCTTTCTATAAGTAATTCCCCCCAAAAAAGTAAAAAAAAAATGAAAGTGAGGTGAGTGACGCAACTATTCATATCTGATCCAAAGAACAATAACGACAAAATCATTACAAACTATAGACTACTGAAACACTGTCTTACCGATCCGAACCATTTCCGCAGCAAAAGATTGGGCAAAAAGCCATAACCTTCGCAGAAAGCACCCCCACTGTCTCTGGAACTGAACTTTCTCAATCGACAAGAGAAAACTCAGCAAAATCGAAACTTGAAGTTGACCCACCAAAGCAAATCAAGCGCTCCACTCAGAAAGCCGTTACTTTATTGTGTTACTGGTCACAAACACGTTGTAGAGAAACTGAAGACAAGTTTTTGTTTTCTGGGTTGTTTTAGGTTGTGCGAAACTCAAAGCCGAAAAGAACAGAAAAGAAAAAGAGAAAAAGAAAAGTGGGAGCAATCGGTTATTATTGTTTGATCGATGAGAAGGTGTTGGTGTGTAAGCCAAGTCTTTGTTTTTTCTTTTTTTGTTCCAGCTGTTTGCACATTTCAAAAACAGAAGAAACACGCACGTGGGGTCCATTTTTTCTCTTTGACAACAAAAATTCATGTAAAAAAATATTGAAAACCGAAACAAAAAGATTTAAAAGAATTTGAATTCATAACTCTTTTTATGTTTATTGGTTGTGTTCATCAGCAGGTAAAATGTAAGAAAAGTATTAATATCTAATTAACTGTAATAAACATTTTCAACTTTGAAAAATATTATTATTTAAATTATAAAGGGGAGTATACGCGTTATAATGAAAGCAATTTATGTTTAAATTTTATTATTAAATAGTAAATATTGTAGTCCAACATTTGCAATTATTTTAACTTTTTTGTCTCAATCATTCTTAAATTATATGTAGTGTAATTAGTTTAAATCAATGAATATTAACATGATTACAATATATATATA
>Ga0123341_1001936_pt1 | contig 16389 bp, 13 predicted proteins | sample Turbeapinknodule_FD_89959 | JGI IMG/M metagenome (GOLD analysis project Ga0123341, IMG submission 89959) | Root nodule microbial communities of legume samples collected from Mexico - Turtle bean Mexico pink nodule | ecosystem: Host-associated > Plants > Roots > Nodule | place: Mexico: Nepantla...
CAAGAGGTTGGACCGTCACTCGCTCTTTACCGTCTCGAAAGCAATAGGGCGGCAGTTGTTTGGGGAAGCCCTTGCGTCTAGCCAATCTCCACCCTTGTGGGGGAGATGCCCGGCAGGGCAGAGGGGGTGCGACCGCACACCCTTGAACTCAATTACACCCCTGCAACTGCTGCTGATACGTCCCGGCCATCCGCGCGAACTTCTGCGCCGTCTGCTGCAATTGCCCGTTCGAGCGCCAGTCGCCGCGTTTGTATCCGGTTGGGCCGGAATAATAAGCGAGATAGAGATTATAGGCATCGTTCAGCGGAATGCCGGTCTCGGCGCTGTTTTGGGCGTGATACCAGCCGATGAAATCGATCGCGTCGGCGAAGTTCGCCCGCCGCGCCGTCCAGTTTCCGGTCTGCGACTGATAGTGATCCCACGTCCCGTCCAGCGCCTGCGAATAGCCGTAGGCGGTCGAAGGCCGGGTCCAGGGAATGAAGCCAAACAGCTTGGTGCGTGGCGGCCGCGCATAGGGCTGGAAGCCGGAGTCGGTATACATCGTCGCCATCAGGATCGGCACCGGTACGCCGTATTTCTTCTCGGTCCGCTCGGCCGCACTCTGCCAGCTGGAGAAAAGCCCGTCGCGCTCGTCGAAGACGGCGCAAATGTTCCGCGTCTGCTTCGGCGCCGTCGCGCAGCCGGCAAGCAGCGCGAGACCCACGGCGGTCAGAACGATACGAGTACGCATGACAAAACCTCTCGTTTCCGAGAGATTACTAACTCGTAAATGTTAAGGACCGGTTTTTAGTCGAATACGAAGTTGCCCATGGCGGGTCGCATTCAAGCGCGCCGCGCATTTCGGACGACAACCTGCTTTAGATGCTTGCCTGTGCTGGCCAGGGATGGATGCCGTGGCTTAGCCACGCGATGCTATCGCGCCAGAAACCCTCGGCATGGCGTGCGTGGAAGAGGCCGAAATGGCCGATTGCCTTAAATCCGAGATCGGCGGGCTGCAGCAGCACTTGGCTGATCTTGGCATTGCGGTAATAGGCAAGCGTGCGGCGGATTGCCGGCATGGTGCCAAGTTCGTCGTCGGACATAGCAACGGCAAGGACGGGCGCGGTCACGGCGGCGAAACGCGCTAGCACCTCGTCGCGCTCGGCCGCCGGGTGGCTCATCTCCATGCGCGCCTGACGAAAGCTCCATTCATGGGCGACGCCGGCCGGCAGATCTTCGAGCCAGCCAAGCCGTTTGCCAGGAAAGTAGCCGAATAGCGCCGTCAGCACCGGCATGACGACGTGCCATTTCATCAAGAGCCGCATCCGGTGCTCCGGCGCATAATCGCGCCAATAGGCATATTGGGCCCCCATCGTCAGCATGCGGTCGATGCGGCCGGCATGTTTCGACAAGCCCGGGAGAAAACCGCCGATGCTGTGGCCGACGACGTAAATCGGCTGATCCGACCGTCCGTCCATGAAGCACAGCGCCGCGTCGAAATCTTTTTCGCCCCATTCCCGCCAGCGATAGCCGCAGCCCTTGAGCTGCGCCGGCCGTGAACGCCCGATGCCGCGGTAATCATAGGTCAGGACGTCGAAACCGTGAGCGGCAAGGAAGCGGGCGTAATAGTGATAATAACGCGCAAGCACGCCGGTCGCGGGATTGATGATGACGCTGGCGGAAGCTTTTGCCGCGCTCGAGCCCCAGATATGCCCGCCGAGCACGACGCCGTCAGTGCAGCGGATCTCGACCGGCGCGCCTTCGCTCGGACGGCTATTTCGCTCTTCCGCAAGCGGCAGGTCCATACCCTCTGCCATGCACCGCCTCCCTTGGTCGCGGGCTATGATAGAGGCGGGATTTCGGGAGGAAAAGCCGGATGCGGCCAACAGAAGCGGCCGCCGCAATCATCACATAGTCTAACGTACTATGCCTTGGCCGGTTCATAGCGCAGGATCACCGCGCCGCTTGCCGTCGTCGCGGTGTCGATGAGCTTCAGCGGCACCTGATCCTGTGCAGGCTTGAAAAGCGGGTTGCCGCCGCCGAGGATGACGGGCACGACGCAGATCCTGATTTCATCGACAAGGCCGGCTTTCAGCAGGCTGTCGGCAAGCGCCGCGCTGCCGAAGAGGAAAATCGTCTTGCCGTCCTCCTGCTTCAGCCGCGTCAATTCCGGGACCGGATCGCTGACGACACGGGCATTGTTCCAGCCGGGCTCAGTCATCGTTCTGGACACGGCGATCTTGGCGATGCCGTTCATATAGGCCTTGATTGTGTCTTCGCTCTCGGCGGTCGGCCAATAGGCAGCCATGCCCTCATAGGTCTTGCGGCCGAAGACCAGCAGGTCGCCTTCCTCGCCGAACTGCTCGGCATAACGCTGCAGCTCCGGTCCCCAGGCGAGATTGTGGAAATCGATGTCCCACGGCTTCGTGCCTTCGAAATAACCGTCGAGGGTCATCAGGTCCCAGACGATAAGCTTTCTCATTTCCATCCTCCTTCAGTTCATCTTCGACCGGTTGCGTTCCGCAACTGGTTGAAAGCTAGATTAACCGATATCAAAATGCAAGCGGTTTTTCCGAGGCAGAACGAGTGGAGGCGGCATCTCCGGAGAGAGCGCATCACACTTTTTTGCAATTGCTCTGGAAATTGCTCGAGTGCGGCGCCTTGAGGCAGCTCAATCCTTGCGGAAGATCAGGCTGGCGCCCCAGCCGGTGATGACGGCGAGAGCCACGGATGCAAAGCCGTAGAGGATCGGCTGGCCATGCGCCGCATCGGTGATCGTCTGCTCGATGCCGGTTTTGATGACGCGCAGCGGCAGCGATTCCTGGGTCACCAGATTGCCGCTCTTGAAGAGATAGGCGCGCACGGTGTGGACGCCGTTCGGAATGTTGGCCGGCAGGCGCAGGCTCGCCTTGAAAAGGTTGGAGGAAACGAAGCGCACGCCGCTCGGGTTGCGGTCGTAGAAGCCGCCGCCCTGCTGCAGCCGCCGGAAGGCATCGCGGAATTCGCCGAGATTGCTGCCATCGCCGACGAAGCCGACCGGCGTCAACGGAATGTGGTCGATGCCGATCCCCTGATCGGTCAGTTCGAGCGGCGTCGTCAGGTCGTCGATCATCCGCGAACTCGACATCGAATAGGAGTGCGGCACGGATTCGAAGGTCATCGAGCGGGTATTCACCCAGATGCCGAAGACGCGCTCCTTCTTGCGCACCGTCGCATCCTGGCGCGGCCCCTCCAGCACCACCACCACGTCATATTGGCCGATGGCGAGCAGCAGCTGGTCGGTATTCGACAGCGCCCCGAAGATCGTCAGATCGGCGCCGTGGAAATCTGAAGTGATGGCGATTTCGCTCGTCGACGTGCCGATTTCCAAGCCTTCGCGCACCGCCTCGGTCGACTGCCCCGGCAGCCATTGCGCTCCGGCCACCGCCGGCAGCAGGCAAAGGAATGCGATGACGGCGGCAAGCAGGCGCATCAATTGCCGGCTCCTATCACCACCGAATAGACGTCGGCCGGCGTTACCACCAGCGCGATCGCCAGACGCAGGCCGACGGCGAGCACCAGCAGGCCGAGCAGGGCGCGCAGCTGCTCGCCGCGCAGCTTCTGGCCGACGCGCACGCCGTATTGCGCGCCGATGACGCCCGCCACCATCAGGATGAAGGCGAGCACGATATCGACCGAAAAGTTCGTCGCTGCCTGCACGATCGTCGTATAGGCGGTGACGAAGATGATCTGGAACAGCGACGTGCCGACGACGACATTGGTCGGGATGCGCAACAGGTAGATCATCGCCGGCACCATGATGAAGCCGCCGCCGACACCCATGATCGAGGTCAGGATGCCGATCGCAAAGCCGAGCGCGACGATCGGAATGACGCTGAGAAAGATCTTTGATTTCTTGAACCGCACCTTCAGCGGCAGCCTGTGCACCCAGTGCTGGTGGCCGGGTTTGCGTGGCGCCGGCGGCTCGTTGCGCGCCGCCCGCCGCATGGCATTGATGCTCTCGAGCAGCATCAGCCCGCCGACGGTGCCGAGGAAAATGACATACATCAGCGAGATGATCAGATCGAGCTGGCCGATGGCGCGCAGCAGCGAGAAGATCCAGATGCCGACCGTCGCACCCGTGAGGCCGCCGATCAACAGCACCGTGCCGAGTTTGACATCGAGCGTGCCGCGCCGGAAATGGGTGATCGCGCCGGAGATCGACGACGCCACGACCTGGTTGGCGCCGGTCGCGACCGCAACGACCGGGGGAATATTGTAGAAAATCAACAGCGGCGTGATCAGAAAGCCGCCACCGACGCCGAACATTCCAGACAGGAATCCGACGGCCGCCCCCATGCCGAGAATGATGAAAATGTTCACCGACAATTCTGCGATTGGCAGATAGATTGTCACAACCGACCCCGAATGATGACCGCGCCTGGCGGGCGGTTTCCGTCACGTCCCCGTTCGAATGCGCACCATACTGTGAAATCGTTGCCAGAGGCTTTCGATCGGCCCCGATTGGCGATGGAGATCGATGGCAGGAGATTCGGCGATGCGCGGATCGATCTCTCCCGCATAATCCGGCTTTTTTCAGGTTTTGTGACGAGCGGTGGAAAAATTGCGGAAAGCCTTGTGGCAGAACGCCGCAAGGCTGGCGATAGCTGCCCCTCACCCTAACCCTCTTCCCGGAAAAACGCGGCGAGGGGACGTGCCAAAGCAACGTCGAGATGGAGGAAGCCGGTGCGGCATATCCCCATCGCCCCGCAAGCGGGGTCCGACGGACGGGTCGAGACACGTGGCTCGACCCCGGTCGGTGCCGGCAGGCGGATGAGGGGTTGACCTCGCCGCTCGCCCGCGTCGAAACAACCCGTCTCAGATCGCCTTGCTGCCCGGCTTGTTGCGTTCGAGCAGCGCCTTCACCGTCGCGTCGGTCACCTTGCCATCCGGCTCCTGGCCGATCGACTTCTGGAAGCTCTTGATCGCGGTCACGGTCTTTGCGCCCATTTCGCCATCCGGTGTTCCAGCGTCGAAGCCGTTATTGTTGAGGATCGCCTGGATGTTGCGGATCGCCTTTTTCATGTCGACGCTTGCCGTCTTCAGGCCCGTTCCCGCCCATTCGTCGGGAATGTCGATGGCATTGGTGCGGTGGTCGAGCGGCTCCGGCTTCCAGAGATCGGCCTTGGCGCGGGCGCGTTCGAGCTGATCGGGCTTCATGGCATTGGCCACTTCGTCGCGCTTCTGCGCCGCATCCTTGTCGCCGGCCTTGGCGGCGATCGCAAACCATTTGTAGGATTCTTCGAGATCCGCCGGAACGCCGTTGCCCCGGGCGCAGAGGATCGCCAGGTTGAACTGGCTGTCGGTAATGCCGAGGTTGGCGGCTTTGGTGAACCACGAGGCCGCCGTCGCATAATCCTGCTGGCCGAGCGCGCCGGAGGCGTAGAGTACGGCGAGATTGTGCATGGCGCTGGCATTGCCCTGGTTTGCCGCCTGTTCGTAGAAGCCCTTGGCCTTGGCGATGTCGCGTTCGACGCCGTTGCCCTTCTCGTACATGCTGCCGAGCCGGTACTCTGCCGGCGCAAAACCCTTGTCGGCCGAAAGCTGGTACCAGCTCGCCGCCTGCTTCTGATCGACGGTGATGCCGTTGCGGCCGTCGGAAAAGCGCGCGCCGATCTCGAACAGCGCCAGCGCATCGCCACCCTGCGCCGCATCGGCGAGTGATTTCGGCTGGATGGTGTCGGGAATGGTAATAGTGGCCTGCGGCGCGCTTGCCGCCGGCGTATTCGCAACGAAGCCCGATGTCTCCGGCACCGCACCCGATGGGGCGGCGGGGGCAAGCGTCGCAGCCCCTTCGCCGTCGAGCGGTGTCGCGTCGGTCAGATGATCGCCCGCAACCGGCGGGATTGCTTCGGCCGGTATCTGCTCGCCGGCGGGTGGCGTTGCCTCTGCTGTGGCGGCGGCGGTTTCTGCCGCATTGCTGTCCGGCTGGGCAGGCGTCCCTTCAGGCAAGGCCGGCGACGGGTTTTCCGCTGCGCCGGTCAGCGCCGAGACCTCGGCCGGAGGCTGCGGCGCGCGTTCGCCGCTCGTCAGCGTCCGAGCGAGCGGAAAGGCCATGATGGCGAGCAGCACGGCGCCGACCGCCAGCAGGATCGGCCGCCGGTAGCGCGAAAAGGCGCTGGTCTTGCCTGTCTTATCCGTCTTGTCGGAAGTCTTGCCGGCCTTGTCGGCACCCTTCTTCTCGGCCTTGACGGCCGCCGGCTTCGGATTGGCGTCCACTTCCATCGCGGCCGCCTGCGCGGCGCGGCGGGCAGCGGCGATGTAATCGGCGCGGTCGGTCTCAGCGGCAGGTTTGCCGCGGGCAGCACTCTGGCTGGCGCGGACACGCTCAAGGATCTTCTTGACGTCAGGCGTGCCCGAGCCCGGCTCAAGCAGCTCGTTTGCCGCATCCGTCGGCACCACGTCGGTTGGATCGATCGACGGCGCGGGGTCGATCATCGGGCGTTCGGTTGCGCGGGCTTCGGCTTTCTTGCCGGGCAGCAGCCGCTTGCCGAGACTGGCGAGCAGGCTGACCTTTGCCGGCGCCGCTGTCGCAGCCTCCGGCGTCCTGGTCGCAGCCTCGATGGCGATCGCGCTGGTTCCGCTCATGGCGGTGGCTTGTGCCGGAGCGGTAGGTTCGGCCGCGACCTCTGCGGCGTGGATGACAGCAGAGGCCTTCTGCGCCGGGGCGGCGGGCGGCGCCTTGTTCATCTCGGCCTCGGCCACCATTAAGGCGTAGGGATCGATATCGAAATCGACGTCGGCCACCGGCATCTGCGCGACAACTGGCCGTCCGCGCTCTTCCATGCCGTCGAGGCGGTCGGCGATATGCACCAGCGTCTCGTGCAGCGCCTTGAAGGTTTTATGCGTACGCTCCTCGCTGTCGCGGCTGATATCCTCGAGGTGGCGCAGATCCTCGGCCAGCGCCGTCAGTGCCGACATGTCGGCAGCGGGCACGCCACCCTGCGGGCCGCCATGGCGCGAATAGGCCTCGACGACGGCTTCCGCTGCCTGGCGTGCCGCCTCGATGATATATTCGTCGCTGGTTGCCATATAGTCTTCGATCGCGCCCATGCGCCGGTCGAGATCGGCGGGCATCACAGCGCTTTCACGCGGCGCGCTCATCAGGGCCGAAAGATTGGCGATCTGGTCTTCGAGGTTCTTCAGCGCGCGCGGATCGGTCGGCGCTGCCGCCGTGCTCTCTTCCAGCCGGGCGGCGATGTCGCTCAGCCGTCCTTCGAGACGCTGGAAGGCGCTGTCGTCGACTGCGGCAGCCGGCGCCGGCGGCTGATAGGCCATTTCGTCGATGCGCCGGGCGAGATAGTCGAGCCGCTGCGCCAGCACGTCGTTGACCGCGCCGTTCTCAAGCGCGTCGATCTTGCGGGAAATGTCGGAAAGCGGTCCGGTTAGGTCGGGTTGCGCCGTCTTGTGCGTGTGCTCCAGCAGATAGGACAGATGTTCCAGCCGCTCGTCGAGCCGCGACGTCGCTTCCGCCTTGGTCAGTTCCTCGACGCGGGATGTCAGCGCCTCCAGCCGCATCGCCAGCTCATCGGCCGGGTTTACGCGGTTGGCCGCATCATGGCTCATCAGGTCGATCTGATCGGCAAGCGCTGCAAGCCGGCCTTCCAGCCGCTGCATCAGCGCCGGATCGTTGGTGGCGGCCGCGCGCCCGCTGGCGGCGATCGCTCGGCTGATCTCGTCGAGCCGCGTGTCCATGGCGGCGAACTGTTCGGACATGACTCGGTCGTGCGGCTGGATCATATTGCCGAACTGCTCCATCGCCGTGGCGATGGCAATGAGCTTGTCCTCCAGCGCCCGGACCGCCGGGCTTTCGCCCATGCCGCCGATATGGCGCTTGATGTCGTCGAGCCGGTAGGCGAGCGACACCAGTTCTTCCTGCAGCCCCTCGGTATCGAGTGCGGCAAGCCGGTTCTCGAAGCCGTCCCAGCGGTTTTCCATGTGGCGCAGCGAATCCTCGCGCGCCAGCCCGTCCATCAGCGAGCGCAGCTCCTCGAAATCCTCGCGCAGGCCGGCAGCCTCCGGGCCGGCCGAGCGGCCGGTGAGCTGAGCAATGCTCTGGGCAAGGCGGCCCATATCGGCGCGCATGTCGTCGGCGAAACCGCCGTCGCCGGCATTGATCTTGATCTCGCGAAGTTCGCTCCGCAGCGCGTTCATCTCGCGGGTGACGCCCTCGGAAATGTCGCGCTTCAGGTCCTGGCGCAGGTTGACGAGCGCCTGGGCGATCTCCGTCATCGTATCGTCGCCGGCGCGGAAGGCGGGTGCTGCCTGCGGTGCGGGGCGCGGTACTGGTTCGCGCAATTGCGGGGCCGGCTCGCGTGTGAAGGGCCGCTCACGGCCGGCTTCAAGGGCGCGCTGGCGCTGGCGGATTTCGGCGAGTGGATCCGGCCGCTGCTCGAGCGGCGGCCTCGCGGGGCGCGGGGCGTTGGAGCCCGCATTGGGATCGCGCTCGGGCGTTGCCGTGCGCGGTCGCGGTTCGCGCCCGCTGCCCATCAGCCCCTCGATGCGTGCCTCCAGCCCTTCGATCGTGCGGTTCAGCGCATCGAGCGAGGTCCTGTCGGACTGTCGGGAAGGATTTGATCGCGATCCGTTCATCTTCTTGCTCGCTTCGACTGCTCGACCTCTCGTCAGAGCTCGATCCTTGGCTTATCCCTCTGCGGCCGCGGCAGTGCCGCACACCGGAGCGCACCCTTCATGAGAAGATAGTCAATTAGACTTTCCTCAAGCTGAACGATGTAGCGGCATCCCCAGGAAACGCGAGACTGACAAAAGGAATGCGGATTGCTACTGCTCAATCCGCACCTTTCACGAAACGTGGTAAACAAGCCGTTAATCTCGATGAGAATTTTTTAACGTTTGTGTTTGAAAGGCCAATTTTAACGGCAATTGCCGTTGAATTCGTCACATCGGGCGATCGCCTGGCTCAGGCCGGCCGGGGATATTGCAGCTCGATCTTCACGCCTTCGGGGCCGTAAACGAAGACTTGGCCGAGATCTGTGTCGGGAATATCGAAATATTCGTAGCGGTAGCCGGTCGCCTTGATGCGCTCCAGCGCCGGACCGAATTCGTAAAGGCTGAAGGCGACATGGTTGAAGATCCCCGGCGGAAAATCACTGCTGCGCGATTTCAGGCTGAGATGGATCACTGGCAGTCCGTCGAGATAGAGCCAGTGGCCGGGCGAGGCGAAGGGTGGGCGATAGCCTTCTTTGACGCCGAGCAAGGTTTCCAGGAAGCCGATCATGACAGGTGCATCACGGGTTTCGATCGTAACGTGGTCCAGGCGCGGCATCGGTGTCCTCCCAGCCAGCATTGAAGATGCGAAGCCTATCCTGTTCGCATCGGGCGCGAAAGTTGTTTGACTTCAGGCGTTAACCTCCGGCCGGAATTTCAGTGCGGCTCTCCCGCATCGATCGAATAGGCGCTGATGCGCGAGAGGTGGATGAAGGACAGGCCGGTCTCGTCCGCCCAGTCGTTGAAGGCCTTTTGGATCAGTGGCTGGTCCTTTTTCGCCGTGCCGGAGTCAGACAGCGGCACGCCGCCGATCTGAGGCAGGCGAGCACATCCATCGTGGCAACGAAGCTGTCGCGGCCGATGCCGCGCAGGAAGTATTGCCCGGTCATGCCGCCGAGTCGGTTGCCGCGTTTGCTCAACAGCTCAAGAAGGCCGATCTGGTCTTCCCGCGGCCAGTCGGCGAAAAAGGCGCCGGCGCTGCCGTGTTCTCTCGACAACTCCCGGATGAAGGCGGCATTGGCGCGAACCGACATGATCTTCGCGCCGTTGCGGATGATCCGTTCGTCCGAGGTCAACTCATGCCAATAGTCGTCGGGTGCAATATTCAGCATTGAAGGATCGAAACCGGAAAACGCCGCTTCGAAGCCCGGCCACTTCGCATCGATCACCTTCTGGACGAAGCCGCTATAGAAGATGCGCCGGGTCATATCGGCGAGGATGCGGTCGTCGGGCGTGGCGCGCAGCCGGTCGTGATCCGGTCGGTGTTTCTCCAGCATTGCCTGAAGTGCGGCTGCTCCGCCTTTCCGCTGCTCCGCCCGCTGCCTTATCGCCTCGAAACTGATCATCCTGAAGTATTCCCGATCTGCGGTTTTAAAAGCCTTCCCGCTTATACGCCGTTCGACGATGGACAAGGAAGGGGAGATGACGTTTCGTCAGCCTTCAGCAGTTGCAGACTCGCGCTCGCAAATTTTTTCGCGAAAGATGGCACAGGTGCAGATTTTGACGTTTACGCAAACGTCAATATTTTGTAAGACAGTGCCCAAGGCCGGCGCGACCCGGCAATCGAATGGGAGGAATTTGAGAGATGCCAGTCTACAAGGCCCCGGTGAACGATACGCTCTTCGTCCTGAACGACGTGCTGGGCCTCGAACGCTATAACAATCTTCCCGGTTTTGCCGACGCGACGCCCGATATGATCGAAGCGATTCTCGGCGAGGCGGCCAAGGTGGCCGAGGAAGTTCTCTTCCCTGTAAATTATTCCGGCGATCAGCAAGGCTGCACGCGCCATGACGATGCCAGCGTCTCGACGCCGACGGGCTTCAAGGAGTCTTATAAGGCCTATCGCGAAGGCGGCTGGATCGGCCTTGCGGTGCCGGAGGAATTCGGCGGCCAGGGGCTTCCCTATACGCTGCATGCCGCCGTCGGCGAATATACCTCGGCCGCCAACATGTCGCTGATGATGTATCCCGGCCTGACGCAGGGCGCGATCGCCGCGATCCTCGTCCACGGCACGCAGGAGCAGAAAGATACCTACCTGCCGAAGATGGTGGGCGGCTCCTGGTCCGGCACCATGAACCTGACCGAGCCGCATTGCGGCACCGATCTCGGAATGCTGCGCACCAAGGCGGTGCCGCAAGCCGACGGCAGCTACAAGATATCCGGCCAGAAGATCTTCATCTCCGCCGGCGAACATGACCTGGCCGACAATATCGTCCACCTGGTGCTTGCCCGCATCGAGGGCGCGCCGGAGGGCACCAAGGGCATCTCACTGTTCATCGTGCCGAAATTCCTGGTCGGCAAGGACGGCGCCCTCGGCGACCGCAATGCGGTCTCCTGCGGCGCGATCGAACACAAGATGGGCATCCACGGCAACGCTACCTGCGTCATGAATTACGACGAGGCGACGGGTTTCCTGATCGGCGCTGAAAACCGCGGCCTCGCCGCCATGTTCGTGATGATGAACGAGGCCCGCCTGATGGTCGGCCTGCAGGGCATCGCCATTTCTGAGATCGCCTATCAGAACGCCGCCGCCTACGCCCGCGACCGCATCCAGGGCCGCTCGCTGTCCGGCGTCAAGGCGCCGGATAAAAAGGCCGATCCGATCATCGTCCATCCCGATATCCGCCGCACGCTGATGACCATCCGCGCCTTCAACGAGGCCGGCCGCGCCTTCCTGCTCTGGACCGCGCTGAAATCCGATATCGCCCACCGCGCCACCGATGAGACGGAGCGCCAGACGGCCGACGACATTCTCGGTCTCGTCACCCCCATCCTCAAGGGCGTGATGACCGACCGGGGCTTCGACCATGCTGTCATGGCCCAGCAGGTCTTCGGCGGCCATGGCTATATCGAAGAGCACGGCATGAGCCAGTATGTGCGCGATGCCCGCATCGCCATGATCTATGAAGGCGCCAACGGCATTCAGGCGCTCGATCTCGTCGGCCGCAAGCTCGCCTTGAACGGCGGCCGCGCCGCCATGGCCCTCTTCAAGGAGATCGGCGATTTCTGCGAGGAGAACCGCAGCGACGAAAAGCTCGCCTTCTATACCAAGCATCTGAAGAAGGGCTTGAACGACGTCCAGGCCGCGACCATGTGGTTCATGCAGAACGCCATGGCCAAGCCCGACAATGCCGGCGCCGGCTCGACCGATTACATGCACCTCTTCGGCCTCGTTGTGCTCGGCTATATGTGGGCGAAGATGGCCAAAGCCGCCGAGGATGGGCTGGCAACGAGCGGTGGAGACCGCGAGGATTACCTGAAGAACAAGCTGATCACGGCGAAATTCTTCATGGAGCGCATCATGCCGGAAACAGCGCTGCGCAAGGCCCGCATCGAGGCCGGCGCCGACACCATGATGGAACTGGCCGCCGAAGCGTTCTGAGCCACTTCTCCCTCCCCCTTGTGGGGAGGGCTGGGGAGGGGTCTTTTCTCCTCCTTCCAAGATTCGAGGCAAGAGAGATTGCCGCAGGGAGATGAGGAAATGACCGAGGTTTTCATTTACGATCACGTCCGCACGCCGCGTGGCCGCGGCAAGAAGGACGGCGCCCTGCATGAGGTGCCCTCCGTGCGCCTCGCGGCCAAGACGCTGGAGGCGATCCGCGACCGCAACGGGCTCGACACCAACACCGTCGACGACATCATCATGGGCTGCGTCGATCCGGTCATGGATGCCGGCGCCGTGATTCCCAAGGCAGCCGCCTTCGAAGCCGGCTACTCCACCAGGGCGCCCGGCATGCAGATCTCCCGCTTCTGCGCCTCGGGCCTCGACGCCGTCAATTTCGGCGCCGGCAAGATCGCCCAGGGGGCCGACGACATCGTCATCGCGGGCGGGGTGGAAAGCATGTCCCGCGTCGGCTTGGGCATGTCGGGCGGCGCCTGGTTCATGGACCCTTCGGTAAATTTCCCGGCCTATTTCATGCCGCAGGGCGTCTCGGCCGATCTCATCGCCACCAAATACGGCTTCAGCCGGACCGATGTCGACGCCTACGCCGTCGAGAGCCAGAAGCGCGCCGCCCATGCCTGGGAACAGGGCTGGTTCGACAAGTCGGTCGTCCCGGTCAAGGACCAGAATGGCCTGACGATCCTGGCAACCGACGAGCACATGCGCCCCGGCACCGACATGCAGGCGCTCGCCTCGCTCAATCCGTCCTTCCAGATGCCCGGCGAGATGGGCGGCTTCGAGGCCGTCGGCATCCAGGCCCATCCGGAGATCGAGCGCATCAACTATGTCCACCATGCCGGCAACTCCTCCGGCATCGTCGACGGCGCCGGCGCCGTCCTGCTCGGCTCCAAGGCCGGCGGTGAAAGCATGGGGCTCAAGCCGCGCGCCCGCATCAAGGCTTTCGCCAATATCGGCTCCGATCCAGCCCTGATGCTGACCGGGCCGGTCGACGTCACCGAGAAGCTGTTGAAACGGACCGGCATGAGCCTTACGGACATCGACCTCTTCGAACTGAACGAGGCCTTCGCTGCCGTGGTGCTGCGTTACATGCAAGCCTTCGACATCGACCACGACAGGATCAACGTCAATGGCGGCGCCATCGCCATGGGTCATCCGCTCGGAGCCACCGGCGCGATGATCCTCGGCACCGTGCTCGACGAACTCGAACGCCGCGACCTCAACACCGCGCTGGTGACGCTCTGCATCGGTGCCGGCATGGGCACGGCAACGGTTATCGAAAGGGTCTGACGATGGGTTTCAACACCGGCACGATCGAAACCGAATACACCGAGGTTACCGAGCATTGGTCACCCCGCGTCATCGCCGATCTCAACGGCCAGAGCGTCAAACTCGCCAAGGTCCAGGGGCAGCTCACCTGGCATTCCCACCGTGACGAGGATGAACTCTTTCTCATCTGGAAGGGCGCGCTTACCATCGAATATCGCGACCGTCCCCATGTGCACCTGAAGGCCGGCGATTTTCATGTCGTGCCTAGGGGTGTCGAGCACAATCCGGTGGCTGAGGAAGAGTGCTGGATCGTGCTTTTCGAGCCGTCGCAAACCAAGCACACTGGCGATGTCGTCACCGGAAAGACAAAGACCGTGGACGCGCAGCGCAGCCATTTGCCGGCCTGATCGGGAGGAATCCAATGACCTACACCAATTTCACGCTCGAAACCGACGCCGACGGCATCGCTCTCGTCACCTGGGACATGCCCGGCAAGTCGATGAATGTGTTCACCGCGGAGGTGATGGCCGAACTCGACGCTATTATCGACGCCACGACCGCTGACGCCGCCGTCAAGGGTGTCGTCATCACCTCGGGCAAATCCTCCTTCTCCGGCGGCGCCGATCTGTCGATGATCAAGTCGATGTTCAGCTCCTACCACGAGGAGAAGGCAAAGAGCCCGGAAAAGGCGGTGCAGACCCTCTTCGGTCTGGTCGGCCGCATGTCCGGCCTGTTCCGCAAGCTTGAAACCTCGGGCAAGCCCTGGGTGTCGGCGATCAACGGCACCTGCATGGGCGGCGCCTTTGAGCTGTCGCTCGCCTGCCACGGCCGGGTCGCCTCCAATGCCAAGAGCGTCAAGATCGCGCTGCCCGAGGTCAAGGTCGGCATCTTCCCCGGCGCCGGCGGCACCCAGCGTGTGCCGCGGCTGGCGAATGCCCAGGACGCGCTGCAGATGATGACGACGGGCCAGTCGCTGACCGGTTCCCGCGCCAAGGCGATGAACCTCGTGCATCAGGTGGTCGAGCCGGATCAACTCATCCCCGCTGCCAAGCAGATGATCAAGGACGGCCTGAAGCCGATCGCTCCGTGGGACGAGAAGGGTTTTAAGGCGCCGGGCGGCGGCATCTGGACGCCGGCCTCCGCACAGCTCTGGCCGGCGGCGCCGGCGATCTTGCGCCGGGAAACATCGGGCAATTATCCGGCAGCGCTCGCCATCCTGAAATGCGTCTATGAAGGCCTGCAGGTGCCGTTCGACACCGGCCTGAAGATCGAGCAGCGTTACTTCACCGAGGTGCTGCAGAGTCGCGAAGCCTTCTCGATGATCCGCTCGCTGTTCATCTCCATGCAGGAACTCGGCAAGGGCGCCCGCCGCCCGGCCGGTCAGCCGAAGACCGAACTGAAACATGTCGGCGTCGTCGGCGCCGGCTTCATGGGCGCCTCGATCGCCTATGTCACCGCCGCCGCCGGCCTTCCCGTGACGCTGATCGACCGCGACATGGAGGCTGCTGCCAAGGGCAAGGCCGTTTGCGAAGGCCTGGTCAAGGATTCCATCGGTAAGGGACGGTTTACGCAGGACGAGGCGGCAGCACTGCTCTCCCGCATCACGCCCTCGGCGGACTATGCCGCCCTTGCCAATGCCGATCTCGTCATCGAAGCGGTGTTCGAGGATCGCGAGGTGAAGAGATCGGTCATCGAGGCTGTTGAAGCCGTGCTGCCGGAAGGCGCGATCTTCGCCTCCAATACCTCGACCCTGCCGATCACGGGACTGGCGAAAAATTCCAAGCGCCCGGCCGATTTCATCGGCATCCACTTCTTCTCGCCTGTCGAAAAGATGATGCTGACCGAAGTCATCCTCGGCGCGGAGACCGGCGATCGGGCGCTTGCCGTCGCTCTCGATTATGTCGCGGCGATCAAGAAGACACCGATCGTCGTCAACGACACCCGCGGCTTCTTCGTCAATCGCTGCGTGCTGCGTTACATGTCGGAAAGCTACGACATGCTGATCGAGGGCGTGCCGCCGGCGATGATCGAGAATGCCGCCAAAATGGCCGGCATGCCAGTTGGGCCTTTGGCGCTGAACGACGAGGTCGCCATCGACCTGTCGCTGAAAATCCTCAAGGCGACGGTCGCCGACCTCGGTGACAAAGCCATCGACCCCAGGCATATGGAGCTGATCGCCCGCATGGTGGAAAAGGAGGGCCGTTTCGGCCGCAAGAATTCCAAGGGTTTTTACGACTATCCGCCGAAGCCGGCGAAGAAGTCTCTCTGGCCCGATCTCAAGAGCCTCTACCCGCAGAAGAAGGCGGATGAGGTCGACGTCAACGTCCTCAAACAACGATTCCTCGTTACCATCGCGCTCGAAGCCGCCCGCACCGTCGAGGAAGGCATCGTCACCGATCCGCGCGAAGCCGATGTCGGCTCAATCCTCGGCTTCGGTTTCGCGCCCTATACCGGCGGCGCCCTGAGCTATATCGACGGGATGGGCGTAAAGGCTTTCGTGGAGTTGGCTGAAAAGTTAGCAAGAACTTACGGAAGGCACTTCGAACCGACACCGTTGCTGAAGGATATGGCCGCTAGGGGCGAGACGTTTTATGGGCGGTTCGATCCCTATGCGAAGGTCGGGCAGGCGGCTTAGCCGTTTTCGCGGTCTTGGTTTAACGGGACCATCTTTGCCGCCGCCGTGCCGTGGGCACCCCCCTCTGCCCTGCCGGGCATCTCCCCCACAGGTGGGGAGATCGGCTGGAAGCACCGGCTTCCCCAAATAACTACCGTCTGGCGATCCGCACAGCGATAGAGGGGGACCGAGCGTTGACCTCTTGCCGATCTCCCTCCTTGTGGAGGAGATGCCCGGTAGGGCAGAGCGACTGTCTTGGAAGTCAAGCGTTTTGCCATGCTTTCTGGTCCCGGATGATTGCGTTGAGGATGGTGAGCAGCTTGCGCATAGCCGCCACGGTTGCGACGATCTTCGACTTGCC
>Ga0123341_1001937_pt1:0-15000 | contig 16385 bp, 9 predicted proteins | sample Turbeapinknodule_FD_89959 | JGI IMG/M metagenome (GOLD analysis project Ga0123341, IMG submission 89959) | Root nodule microbial communities of legume samples collected from Mexico - Turtle bean Mexico pink nodule | ecosystem: Host-associated > Plants > Roots > Nodule | place: Mexico...
CGATTCTTTGTGCGAATCGCACGATACAGCTAAGATTCAGGGACGAAAAAGATTCTTCACACGATTCGTATCGTGGGAGGGTGAAACCGTATCGTTTCGTACGATACGTATCGTGAATCGTAAGATACTAACTACTATCTCACACAAAAGCCCTCGTGACTGAAGCAGGGTGAAAACACATGTTTATAGTGTTCTGAAATATTTAAGTCAAATGGAGACAGTCAAGATCAATCTACTGAGCACTTTGTCAAAAGGGCTTTAACATAATATGAAAGGTCAGCTCTCCATAAAATCCAAGCTCTGGGTGCAGGGCCAAATGGCTACTATCTCCAGATGCCATCAGGCTGTCAGATAAAAATATAAGACAAAAAATGCAAAGTAATCTCATTCTGGAAGTGAAAGCTGCAAAAATTGCCTCTAGCAGCTCGGTTGATATGAATATCCTATGCTAGGAACAATGGAACATTGGCAGGGGAGAATAAAGAGATATGTTAGGAACAAACTCTACCATTGAATGGAATTTATTGAAAATAACAAATTTATGTAGGTCCTCACATCTCATTTAAACAATCTAGGCAAAATGTCAAACAGTATACTCCATATAGAGAAAGTAGCACAAGTTTATATTAAACCATAATGGGTTCTAATCAAGGAACTCATGCACACATAGCACCAATACTAAGGAAAGACATTTATGTGGCCTTTCAAGATCACTACCACATCTAGTTACATCTTTCCCTAAAAAGAATCAGTCAAATCTAGACCACTTCTGCTGCAATCTTTATATTGACCAAATATTGGCATTGCATTGCAAACTATAATCTAGTGTAAATTGTAAGCACTCCCATATAAGCAAGATTCATATAAAAACTAACCTGTACTTGGCATAATCGGCCTCAAGAAATCCCACTAAAACTGGTATTCCTCGGCAAGCGATAAACATTTGTAATGTCAAAGAACTGCATTAAGTAATAACAATCAATTCTATGCTTTATTTTCAAAATATAAATCCGGGTAAAAATAACAATAACAAATAAAATGCACTCCAGACCTTGACTGACAAAGCTGCTGTAAAAAATAAGCTGCTTCCATACGAATCTCTCGGGGACGATCAGGTACTGCAAAGCTTGTGACTGCAGGAATCTGCAATGAAATTTTTCATTAAAAATAGTCAAACCAAGATATTTGACAATGCTCAGCAACAACATTAATGGGTCAAGTTTCAGTACTCTAGTAGTTATATTTATTGGCAAAATTTTAATATTCCAAAATCCCAACTGTTTATTATTGTTGGTTACATGTTTATATTGTTGATTCATGCTTCATTTCACAGTTTTCTCAGTTAGGAGATTTTTATATCATAGAGATGGTTGTGTATTGATATTGTTGACTCTTGCTTAATTTCCTAGTTTTCTCAGTTAGGAGATTTCTATATCGCAGAAAATCAGTATCATAACTTAGATTTTGGGTTTCTTTCATATCTCCTTTGTAATTTGCATCTATATATGTATTATACATCACAGATAATTGCTCAATCAAATCAATTAAATTCAAAGTAACTAGAATTATTCAATTTATAGTAGATCTAGCGCATGTTTGATCTCTGCTTTTTTAGTTCTGTTAAACTATAAGAAAAAGAAAGATTTTGAGCTGAAACCGTTTTTTAGACAACACATGCTTTATTTATTTTGAGAAAACGTAATCAATACAATTAATAGAGGAGATTTAGTAACAAAGATATGATACAGGAATACATATATAATATAGATACTTTCAATTGTATAGGATTTTCTCTTTATTTCTATGACTATAACAGGTTCAGCACTGCTAGACTGATTTTCTTGGAAATTGCTTTTTGGATGTGTACATTAAATTCTACTCTACAATGTTAAATTCTCTTGAGCTGGTTTTGTGCAGGATCAAGTGCCAGGGAACATGATCATGAAGGGACCTAAAGTGGGAAGATTGTTTCCACTTCATGTTACTTCTCCTGTTTTTTCTTCCCTTTTTCTTCTCTTGCGGAGGTTTCCTGAATCTTTTTGCAGAATGGCACAAAAAGGTTCGGCCATTCAAACTTTATGGTTTCGTAATTAAAAAATGGAATATTGAGCAATAGAAATATTTCTTGTTCTCCTTGCAAACTTGTCAACTAATTCACCATTTTTCCTCTCATGTTCATCCTGTTGATAATTATACGTAGTGATATTTGAGGTGTGTCTCATGTATTAAATAATCCTTTAATCCAACGGTACAACAACAAGCTTCCCCATAAGTGACTGATTTTCTTATCCACTAAACTATTGTTTTAGCATATTAGTTCATTATTTAAAAAATCATAATACTTACCAATCCAAAATAACAAAATGAGGCTCCCTAATCAATTGGACAAATTTTAATACATACAGAATTCAACAAAATTAATCAAGGAAGGAGAAAGGGAAATTGGAGGAGCATGAAACATACATAGTACTTACCAATCCAACAAGACATGCATTTTCTAGAAAATCAGTGTTGTCTTTAACTATTTGATTTATAAGCTGAAGCACAGAACATATAACCTGAAATAACAATAATATTTAAATTAAGATGTCTTCTTCCATGTTACTAAATTGTCAGTATGACTATCTAATGAAAAAAATAAATAAAATTAAGTATCAAGAAGGACAACACATACACGTGTTTTAGGAACTTCTAGCAAATCTGTTAGAGGAAGTAAACCATGCTGGGTAACAAAAACAATCTTCTGCTCTGGGCGTTGGTTAAATATACCAATAAGTTTCTGACATGCAGAGACAATCACATCTTCTGATTCCTCTGGTTTTAATGAACCAACTAGTTTGCTGAACTCAACAGCCTACAGCGTTGTAGTAAATACATCACAAATGTAAGTGTAATATACAAAAAGCAGTGGTAAACTGAGTTCAAAATTTTCTGCAGGGAGAAGCAACTTTCCCGTGCAAAGAACATCGATTAAACATCTGAGGCTAAAATCAAGGGTAACAGATAGAATGTAACCAAAGAATCCAAAAAAGGTTACACAGAAGTTAGAACAATTTGAAATCATCATGGAATGCATTAAAATTTATTTCCCTTTTCTTTAAGGTCATTATTAAAGCAGCACAGCAACATAAATTATGAAGTTCAATTGTTTGGACTTGGGAGTTCAAAGATGATGCTAAAATGCAATTCTGACTAGGAAAAAACAAAGTTAACTTGAATTACTTTACATAATTATGTATAGTCCACTAGAAAGTGGGAGAGGCTAAAAGAAATTACTTTACGGAAAATTAAGTAGTGTAAAGTATAAAATAATTGACATCAACAGCACACATTGTTGGACATCAAAAGATTTAGTACAAATTGGAAATTGCATTTTTCCCTCCCTCTCCCCAGTCTATTCACTACCTTGCCTTTCATGGAATCCCTATTTATAGATGATATACCCAAATATATGCAGAGATGTCTTTCACAAGATGGCCCAGTACCAAAAACTATATTCATGGTGTACAAACAATAGAAATTAATATGGAATGAAGAGGGCAAAATGATATCCAAGAAATTATTTCCATAACAAAACTATAAAATACAATGTTTACAAACATGAGCCAATATTGAAGGATGAGTGTTTCTACCTTAATATACAAAGTTATGCTAAAGTCAAACCACAATCTACCATGACATAATAACATCCCATAACATGTAACCAAAACAAACAATATATGAAATGCCAAAAAATGAATAGAACAAACCACTATATGTGAGGGAAAAAAAGTTATTCAGAGCATAGAAAAAAAAACCTTGTACCTGCAAAGGAAAAAGGTTCTCTCCTGGAAGTTTTTCATCAAAGACCTGTTAAGAGAGAGACAAAAGAGAGTCAAAAGAATATCACAGGACTTTAATAGACAAAGCTTAAATATCAAGACTGAGTAACTTACCAAACCATCTATATCAATCACGTCATCTTTTAGAACACCTATCATAACTCGATGCAAAAGATTCCCACCATTGTTTGCCTGTCCAATTTCACTTTCCTTCTCCCACTGCTTTCGAGCAATTGTGGCCCTCAACTCTTTAGCCAGGTCATTTTTCCCGCCATCAATTCTAGATGTGTTACCTTTAACCATATGAGAAGTGGATGTAGATGTGGACGCCTCAGCTGCAACCTCCCCAGGTTGTTTATCCAATGCATGGAATAAATCATCTAAGTAGGCATCTCCTGGTGGGTCACTAAATCTACTCAGTTCATTTCCTTCCACAGTGGTTGGCATCTTCATTGCCTTCGGATGGCAATTAAACAATTGCATTAGATTTTATTTTTAACATATTCTGGTTATGAATTACAGCATCAACTATTAAAAGAAAAACAGGGATGCTTTAAGAAACCTTAGCTGACTTGATTTCATCTCATGGACTAAACTCTTACTGTTCAAAAACATTTAATGATTTTATAATTTATATGCGACCCTGCTCACAGATAATTCCAAACCCAAATTTTCAAAGGTAACAAAAACAGAAATAGAAGTCTCTATGGTGTTCCATCCTGTTATATGGATTATAAATTGTTTTTCTACTATGGTGAAAAATATTAAAGAGGGTACAAAGTACAATGAAAAGAAAGTGCAAGACAAAAAATGGACAAAAAACAAGATAGTCTGATTAGAATGGGAAGATGAAGACTTAAAAACACTTCAGGTCAAACATTTAAGTTTTCCAAAGAGCCCAAGCATGTTAACGGGACCATGCTTAGCTTTTAAAATAAAAAATATGTGTGTGTATTAAGAAAGAAAAGACAATACAATACATAGAATCTACAATGAATACATAATCAATAGTAACTTGATTATGGCTCAAAAGATGTTCCAAACAACTAATAAGAACATGAAATACCTTCAGGGAACCATTATCCTGACCTCTTGGCCCAAAAGCAAATGATTTGTTACCATTGTTTACAGAACTGTCTTTTCCTCCAGTCTTACTAGCCATTACTTTTGATTTTGGTGATCCAACCTCTCCATTCATCATAACTTCATGAAGGTCTTTAGCATTTGAAATTTCATGATCACCAGTAGGCTCGGAATTACCAACTTCTCTATTAGGAGAGAGTTTGCTAGAACCAGTTTGTAGAAATGACTTCTCACGAATGGCTAAGGTAAGAACCTGATCTGATGGAACATGATCTGCTTTCTCCGTTCTTTCATTGGGAACTGAAGCATTGTCTTCATGAGATTTGCTGTCATGAGCAGCCCCAGACGAAAGCTCTTTTGAAGAGTCCTACAACATAAGAAAGTACTAACTTTGGTACAAAAGATAGAATAGTATACTCTCACAGCTTCCCATCAACACTTACCTCCTTCTCCACAGAAGAGCCTTCGTAAGCACTCTTATGATAACCACCAGAAACTTCTGCATCTGCAGAATCATCTTCCTCTATATTTCTGCAAGTAGTAGCACAATTGGTTCAAATAAAAGAACTAAACAGTTATAGAGCTAAAAGTAAATGATACCTTACGACAATTCAAACAAAATGACAGTAAATAAAATGTAGAATCAATAAACATCCAATTTTTTACGGAGAGAAAATTTATCCTCAAAAGTACCTCCACAAATGAGAAGTAAACACTGCATATAAAATATAAATCCAACGTGCACCAGAAGAATAAGGAGGTAAAGGCTAATTGTCATTATCCAAGTAAATAATAAATAAAAGAGAAATGGAAAAGCACAGGTTTGTTCCCTTATTATGACTTCAATAATCATACAACGTCACCAACAGCAACAATAATATTAATTTCTTAAAAGGATGATACACAGATTTCCTCTTCAGTTTCCTGAAAGATGAAGCAAATAATATCTTATGCAATCTACCTTAGTGTTCCACTATGACGAAGAGAAGACTGCAGAACACGTCTAAAGTTTTGAATCCAGGGGTGAGACAGCAGAGTTTTAGCATCAGGCCTTTGTCTAGAGTCCTGGAAGTGCAACAAAATGGCATAGAAAACAAGTTATAGACACTAGTTTCATCTTATACAATTGCAAATCGGATAAATAGAGTATCCATATTGCTTGACCTACAATGTAGAAATATGCTCAAATTAATATCTCTAGTCGATGAGGAATCTCCAACAAATATCAATACATTAAAAGAGTCATAAAATAGAAAGCAATTCATTCATGTTAGGAGGTAGGTGGAGACAAAACCAGGAGAAGGATAGAGGAAATCTAAGTTAAAACAACATATGCATACGAAATATATTCCAACCAACCGATGGAATTTACCTTCTTAAAGCATTGAAGCAGAAAATCAGTAATATCAGGTGAAAGGCTGTCCGGAATTGGCGGGTGCTCATCCTGACATAAACCTCAAGGGTTATAAATGAAGTCATACTTTTTTAGTTAAGCATATCAAGAACAAAAGAATACATAAAATACACCAATGATGAACTTATTTGTTATACAATCATGGGCAAATGCCACTATCCAGCAAAATGCTATAAGAAACTGTTAAATCTGTATTGCACTCCAAATGGTTTATACCATGTATATATATACAAAAAGAAAACACAGTTAGGATATTATCTAAAAGATAAACTAATCTTATCTTGATCCTAGAATTTTGGATCAAGTAAATTGTCCTGTTAGAAGCTAATAATAAGGAAATTAAACATCTTATTACAATCAACCAAAATTCAAATCAAAGGAACTTCCATATTTTGAAAAAAAAAGTAAATGTTAGCACAATAGCAAACCTGGACAATACGGAAAAGAGCTGGCATAGGCTGCAAATCATAATAAGGAGGTACACATGTAAGAAGCTCAATCACTGTACAGCCAACACTCCAAATGTCTGAAGCTGCACAAACCCCGGCCATTTCTATAACCTGACAAGTTAAAACCAAATTATCAATGAGAACTGTAATCAAGCCCAATAATACAACATGTAGAAGTCATTTTAATTCACGATCAACTTAATTAGGTTCTCTAAATGAAAGCAAGGAGCTCAGCTCAACAAATAAACTACTTATTAAAATAAAATACATTATAAGAATGACAAAAGGATAGTAGATCTGGGAGAAGTGATCACACAAAGTAAATAGCAGACCAAAGTGGCCAAAAAATGCAACAAATTGGCTCAAAAAAACAAGAAACGAACCCACTCTCCCTATATCATTCTAGTGTTAGAAAACAATTTGAACAAGGCACTAACAAAAAGTTCTAAGCAAATGATTTAGCAGAAGAACATAAAACAATTAGTACCTCTGGGGCCATCCAGTAAGGTGTTCCAACAACTGAATGAGTGTTAACATCGGCCTCTGTTAGTTTTGTAGCAACACCAAAATCAGCTAGTTTCACAAGACCCTGAAAGCAGAAATTAAAATGTAATTAGTTAAGAAATCAAGAAATTTTTCTAGATTTAAAAGAGAAAAACAATGTAATATAAACAAAAATCTAGACATAAAAATGACAAGATCAAGAGTATGACATTAAAGAAAACCCATGGTGATATTGTAATACAAATTAGAAGAAATTTTATTGGAGATGGAAGTCCAAAAGGTTTTGTAGCCAGTGAAAGGAAAAAATTGAGATGGTGATCAACACATGCACATATACAAGAAACTGTAGTTAATTCAATCCCAGTCAACAACTATAGCTCCTCACTTTATAAAACAAATTATGGGAACTGCAGAAGAGACAGTGTAGGAGAGCAGTCCAGTCTTTTTTCCATAATATTTACTCATTTTTTGTGATGCCTTTATATTCTACGTTAAGGAGGATGACATATGTTCTTTATTCCTCATGTTTTTCCTCTTTTCATCTTCATGAGTTTTTCTTTCTTTTAATTAAAATTGCATATAATATGAAGGATAATGAATTAAATGCAAAAAAGCTAATAGCATAATAATGCTCAAAACAAATATGCAAGAAACAGACTCCCTTGTCTTCTAATTTCCGCTTCCTTCAGAAAGAGTATATGCTAAATGAAGAATCGCTCGGTACAGCAGTTCAGCTAACTGAAGAAGCAGCAACTATAGCAAAATAGCTAAGAATCTTTATAATCATAAAGGATAAACAGAATAACAGACAACTTTCAGCATAGTAAAGAAGCACAAAAGAGACAATACTTTTAAAATAAAGCAAAAAATGAATGTTATCAAGAAGCATAAACAAAAAATGAAGCATAAAAATAATGATGCAAAATACAATTAGACTCTTAAAAACAACACTTCAGTGATCAACATGGCTAAACTTGATTTTAGATTACTAACACCAATTCAACCACATACAATTAATTTAGGTCCAATAAAAGGAAAGATTATATGATAAGAAAATTCTTCTGCATAAGAATTGCTTGAATAACATAGAGATGAAATCATTCTGCACGTACTCAACCAGAATAATTGCCAAAACACAAAGCCCTAGTATATAACAAGAACAAAAAATTAGAAAGCTTGCCTCCTTAGTTGTCAGTATGTTTGCACCCTTAATATCCCGATGGATAACACCTTGTTCATGAAGATAAACCAAACCTTCCAACACCTATCTCATAATATAATATATTTAGTATACAAAAAAATCACATCCTGGAAAAAGCCTCAATGAATAGTCCTACTAACCTGGGCTATATATAATGCAACCAATGATTCCGGAAAAGGGCCAAATTTATTTGGCTTGATAATATTTGCAAGTGAGCCATTCTCTACGTACCTATGATAGAGCAAAAGAACATGAAACAAAATCTATTAACTCAACTACATACCCTTCAAATGAAGCTACGATTAAATCATCTAATGTTGTGAAAGAGCAGAACCCACTTACTCAAGAACTATGTGCAGGTGACTTTTTGTCTTAGAAGATCCAAGATACTTTACAATGTTTTTGTGGTTCAGATTCTGCAAAATAATAATCATTTCATAAACACGGTATCATTAATATCACTAAAGCCAATAAACTATTCATTATTACAGCATCGCCAAATATAGAAAGATAGATAGCATAATAGAATGAATCCCACTGTGCCACCTCTTGTTATGGCACCTTCAACTGCACGCTACAACCAGCACATAAAGGTCATGGGCATTACACTCTCCACATTTGCAAAAATTCAACTTCACCATCATTGTCTATGGTTTCCCCACCCACTTTTTGGGAGAACTGTGATTCCCCATGTTCAAGAACATGCATGGTGTGGGACACATATAAGGAAATCATACATAACATCAATTAAGCCAGGCAAGGAGACCACGTTCCTTTTGGTCCAATTCAAATCATATTACTTTAAGAGTATATTTTAATGCAAGAACAGCCGTGGCATGTTATTAATCTCATTGCCTAAAGAGCAAATAACACCATCACAGCTATTGAGCAAAATAAAAAATCAATTGATAATGTAATCCAAAATGCAAATCCAATATTGAGGAATAGAAGTACCTTTAACAAATCAATCTCTTGCTGAAAACATTGATGCATCCATCAAATGACAGCATAATCACAGGCAAAACAACAACTAGATTAGTGAATGGACATAAGGAAGTAACAATTATGAAAGCAACAGTATAACCACATCACGAGTTAGAGAGGAAATAATATTGAGTTTATAGTTATTTAACTGTTGTGAACATATGTTGGCAATTCAAGTCTCCAAGCAAAAGTCACACATAAAGAGAAATGATCCAAGAGAAAATCAATCATATCAGTGTGCCCTACTTTTTGTTGTCTAGCAAAACTGAAGAGGTAATTTATTTATGGCAACATACAGTCTACGATAGTAACTGGCAGACCAACTTATAGTATAATACATGTATGACCAAAAACATTTTATTGATAGTCGCTGATTGTGGTGGCCAGATCAGATAATACACATCAATGAGAATTAGATTATCCAGACACTGATTATAAAAATTGATACTGAACATCCCCACACCACTAATTGTACAGTATACAGGATAAAATTAGGCAACTGTCTTCTATTATTAAAGCAGTTCTTCAACAAAGATGCAGAGGGACTGAGCAGCTTTGCTCTGTTAATATTTTTTTCTTTTTCTTTATAGTTGAATATCTCCCATAGTTGATAAGGAAAATCATTACTTGTATTTTTTCCCGCTTAATGAATTTCTTCTTTTAACCAAGATATTATAATAATACTAAAAATAAATAAAAAAATTCAACACTGTCAAACTCGAGAATCAAAGGGTGGGTAAAAGATCTTAAATCAAGGATGGTAAAAAGATCGACACAGATTCTAAAATCCTTCCTAAAATATATAATTATATTTATATACATTCATATACGCAAAAAAGATAGAAAACCTAAGAAAAACAACTAATAAGTCATAAATCACTAAGAAGCCCAAACCATGCCGTCCCTAACATTTTGTTTCTTCAGCTGATAACCCTAATCACTCACCCAACCTGTGTGCCTGGCTCTGCCTCCGCAACAAATCGAAACCTTGTTGCCTCTTCTCATGCCCATCTACAACACAAGACCCATAACATGCAAAAAAAACCATGACGAGCAAGCCAACTTCAATGGTGTTTCTCGAGGTCTTTACAAGGCAACACTAGCATTTTCAATTAAACATGCTACACTATAGCACTACTGCACCTCTATAATTGTTACTTTGCAAAACTAGGCAATGATGGCGGCAATGTCTAATAACAACAATGAAAATGTTAGGTGACCACCCAAAACTCACAGTACAAGTTCGTGAGCTTACTCAAGATTCTGAAAACAATGCTGATATGAAATTCTTATTGACAATGGCCTAGAAACAAAAGAAAACAAGTACTATAGTCTATAACAAGACATGCTTGATTTTCCTTAACCTTGAGCAATTATGTTGTATGCAGAACTCCAAATACAACCATATCAAAACACACGAAAAGAAGTACTAGAATGCAAGAAAGGTTATTTACCGCCCCCATGGTGCAACCACTAAGTAATTAAATCCTATTAATGCTAAAGCTGAGATAGATGATGAGTGGTTAGAATAACATATAAAAAATAGTAATCCCAAAAATCCCCTCTTACTCAATAAAGCAACCCTAAATCCTGCATAAAATCCAAACTAAAATAATAGTGTCACCTTCAAGAGCAGACCACTAAACGTTCCCTAAGAATGCTATTTAGTTTGTGTATTCTCACATGCACTTTGCTATTTGTTTTACCACTACCCATTAGTAATGCATGATGTGTAACAAAGGGAGATAATGCTTCTTAGTGTCCAATTAGTCAGTGTGAAAGCAGAAGATGTGTTTAAAGACACAAACACACAGCACCATACCTTTGTTTTAAATGACCGTGTCTCACACCCATATTCATACCAAGTAATTAATAGCTAACATGAGAGTTAAAACTCAAAAAAGGGAGGAAAAAGTTACACACGTTACGTACCATGATGATGTTGAGATCCTCCTGAGCAATATTCTCCAAAGAAACTTGTTTAATGGCAACAAAATCTCCATTCTCCAGGTCCAAACCTTTGTAAACTCGACCATAAGCTCCTTTCCCAATCTCATCTCCCAGCATCTGCTCCAAATCTCACATACAAAATAATCAGCCACTAAAAAATTAAGCTATTTTATGATCCAATACCATATGCAATTTCAAAACTAGAAACAAGACAAGAATTTCCAAATATTATTACAGCATGAATTTCCTACCACTTTCAAGCAAACTGCAAATCCAAAAAGAGAAAAATAAAATGCCAAACAACAACAATAAAATAATAGTAATTCTCCAGTCAATCTCTAAACGAATTCCACAATCCAATTCCTCAGCAGCATCACCCACCTCCGTGTTGCCTTCATAATCAACATAGTGAACACACTAAGCACTCCTTTATCCTCATTCTGGCAAGCACCACCGGTATTTTCATTTGACATCATAACAAGTCCCAACATTACCCCTGCACCCTAACACCCCCTCCACCCCAACCCAGCCCAACCCAGAACCAGTACCAGCCACCATCCCATCACATTGCAACTACTAATGTCACTCATATCCTCACAGTAGTCTCAATCTCAGGTTTCAACAACTACAGTAGCATCCTTGCCTATCTCATCACACTAACAACAAAGCAAACAATCATCCAAGTTCCTTTAACTTGACAGATTCACAACAACAACAGAAACCTAAAGCTAAAGCTTCCACCAACTGATCCTCAGCAACAGCAGCATTACGAGAAAAAGTGGAGATCGAAGGAGAACGAAAGAAGGAATGAGAGTGAAGGGGGAAATGGCGTACATATTTATTGTCGAGCGTCTTCGATTTAGTGAAGGCCGTGTTCGGGGCCTGGCGCGACATCTCAGCGAGTGCGGAGCGGCGATCGGAGAAAGCAAACCCTAGAAACCACGGAACATGGAATCGCCGGAGAAGGGAACGCTCCGATTGGGCTGATTAATTAATTAGTTAATAATGAGAGAGATAAAAAAATAAAAATAAAAAGTGTGATTAAATAAATTGAAATGAAGAAAAAGGAAGTGAATGTACGTTGAGGAAAGAGAGAAGAGAAGCTTTGGGTTAAAGAAAATGGTTTTGTTGCGAAAAATGGTCAAATTGGAATGGAATGTCCAAATTCCTATCTTCTCTTCTCTTTCATTACATTACCTAGCTGGCAATGTGATGTCAGGACCTGCAACGTTTCTCAACTTTTCTTTCTTTTTCCTTTGCTTTTACAAATTTCATAGTAAGGAACACGAACTTTTCCTTTTCCTTTCACCATTACGTGTAGTTTTTGTGTTTTTCAAAAATACTTCAACTAACAAGTTTAGGTTTTAACAAAAATCGGCTATTGCCAAAATTTACAGAAGTTTTTCATATGATATAGAAGTGATTAAATGAATTTTTAGTACCTCCTAAATTAGTTATTGATATCACTATTAGTTGTATTAATTTATATTTTCGTTTCATGGTTATTACTTTCTTAAAATATCATTAATGTTATTATTAAGTGTATGAATTTGTCACGTATTTATGTATATAAGTGTATGAATTTGTCACATATTTATGTATATGAGTTGGACCACTCTAAAGTATTTATGTATATGGGTTGGACAACTCTCAAGTGTTTTCTATTTATTTATTACTGATAAAAAAAATGTAGGAATTAAAAAGGGTCTTTCCCAAATTTAAAAATTAAACTTCATCTATTTTTTTAATTAAGGAATTGAGAATTATGAATTCAAATACATTTTCCTACATTTATGTACCTTGTATAACAAAGTTATTCCTAGTTAGGGATTTTGTTGACTATGTAACCTTTAAGAGGAGATTTTGATGTTTTTTAATAAGGAATTTGAAAATGTATCATTATACATCACTAAGATAATTTGTAATATACCAAAAAATTAATATAAAGAATGAATAAATTAAATGCATAATAGTTTAGATATGAAATCAAACTCTTGGAAAAATCGAAAGTTAGATCAAAATATATTATCTTACCAACATTTATAAGATATTTGAATTTTGAATTTTATTGAAAGTTAAGGTTTTTGTTTTAATTATTATAACAATTCTTTGCAACCATTATTTCAAGATAAAAAAAAATACCAAATCTAAGTTAGCAATTACAGTAAGGAAGGACCAAAACATTGAAGCAATTCCAATCTGGAACACAAAAAGCAACATAAAATATTAAATTAAAAAAATGACAAATAATTATTTGATTCTCGTTCCTCATCATTGCACATCAGCTTTCAGCCTCTGCCCTCCGCTTGCTTGAACTTTAGATAATGATAAGGTTGACATTCATATGTTAGACTTCTGTTTCATCTCTTGTACTTATAGAAATCTAAATGGCATGATAATTCAATAATGTTTTCGTTCTCCCAAACTGACACTTCTATTAGATGACTCCATCAGAAGTCAAAAGAGGTGATTCAACAAACTGGTTTGACACTTTTGAGTCGTCAACTCCCTTTGGCCTTTTGTCAATTCCCTTTGGCTTTTTGTCATTTCGTTCCTTTGACTTGTTTAAAGATTGGTCGGACTGGGAGACAATCTTTGATACTGTAAATCCTGCATCCTCAAAAGTATGTGATCTATTGGGTATTAAAGAATTGCGTAGAACAACATCAACTCCTTCATAAGTCCAAACACCTAACACTGCATCTCCTTTAAGTCCAATGGCAAACCACCCGAGGCCAGCAGCAGCAACGTCTACTGAACTCGACTCCCAACTGTTCCCACTAACATGGAATTCCGTTCTCACCCAGTTCCCCAGTTCTTGAACTCGTTTGTCTCCAATTGGTGGCTGCAAAAAGAACAATTCAAACTGGTGTTATACAAGAATCAACAGACTTTTGCTTTCAACCTTTTACATAGAGGTCTATGTACATTTTGCCTGGATATAAAGCTTCACCTTAAGCATATAATAGCTACTCCATTTAGATCTTACTTAAGTTTATTGGTAATTCTCTGAAAATTATTCCACTAAATTTGATAAGAGCATTGTCAAACCATCTGATGAGTGAAAAGAAAAGAGAAAGAAATGCTACTAAATAAATATTTTGACCAGGATAATTATACGCGATCAACAAATTTCAAAGTCATTTTATCAGCCGTTGACACACCTATTTTAGTTAGGAGAACAGCTCTGATAAAACTAAAAAATATATAATAACAGTAGGTAACAGACAAAAACTTGGGTGAATACTGTCCCAAAACTGACATGGTGGACACATCTTACCAAATATTGTCACTTCATTGTAAATATTAAATAACTAAACAATTTTAAAAGAAACATGATACTTCTTCTTTCACATTCTCTCAGGTTCAAACATGTCTCTGCCTCTCTCAGTTGACTCATAGCTAACCATCCATATCCTTCATCTTTTGTTGCCATGCGGCTCTTCCGCACACTTAATGGTTACCATCTCTGAAGTTACTATTCATACTTGTGATATATTGAAAAATCTTGAGATTGTTTCATAAATTTTGGAATTCAAATTGAATTTTTGATGTAATAAACAATTTAAAAAACTAACATTGGAAAACTTCAAT
>Ga0123341_1001939_pt1 | contig 16383 bp, 11 predicted proteins | sample Turbeapinknodule_FD_89959 | JGI IMG/M metagenome (GOLD analysis project Ga0123341, IMG submission 89959) | Root nodule microbial communities of legume samples collected from Mexico - Turtle bean Mexico pink nodule | ecosystem: Host-associated > Plants > Roots > Nodule | place: Mexico: Nepantla...
AGCTTGGTTCCCAAATTTTCAAATTTAAAAAAAAAAAAAATATCTAAAATGCATTTTTAAAAAATGGAAACAATTTTGAAAAATTTATTCTAATTTTAAATATTTTACTTTTAACTAAAATACATTTTAATTTTTTTTTAAGTTCACCTCAATATTAGGAATTAAAAATTTAATTCTTAAATTATAAAAGTTTGTTCTAAGATAAATAAAAGGACAAATTAACAAATACCCATGACTTTCAAGGTGTCAAGATGCTTTTGCTTTCTCCATCCTATAATTACTAAGTGCACTTCTACTGAAAATTTTGTTTTTGGAAAATATCTCATATATTTTGGAAAGTTTATCATGAAAATCTTGTTTTGAAAAGCTCATTTTAGATTGCATTTCATATGTGTCTAAAATTTTATTGAGAAAATCATATTTCAAATTTTTTGGAAAAACTTGTTTTATATAAGACTTCTAGAAGAGAATGAAAGGTAAAATTGTCATTATGGAAGTTAAAAGTTTTGGCGATTCAGTTAGAAATTAGGGAATTCACCTAATCAATTTTGACTCGCACCCAACGAAAATTTTAAAACTCCATTCTGCCCTTTTCACATATTTGCTTACGGATTTCAATATCCAGAAGTCACTTTTATACATTCTGGATTTCAAAATTCAGAAGGTTATTTTCATATTTCATTTATGCTTTTGGATGGTCACATCCGAAAATGAGTTATGAGTTCCGGATTTTCATATCTGGAATGGTGTGTTGTAAATGGAACTGAGGATTAAGATCCAAAACTCATTTATGTTTGCTTACGGATCTTGACATCCAGAAGGTTATTTATGCTATCCAAATAAGCTTCGGGATGGTGAAATCCAGAAGTGACAACATATTAGTTCCTGACTTGTATATCCGGAACTTTGTAATTTAACTTACGGATATGAATATCCGAAAGACAAAAATTTAAAATCATTAAAGATAAAATTGACATTTCACGTGAGTGCGTTGGGTGGAGATCTGAATTGATATGGTGCAGGGAGAATCAGCCTAGAAATTATGGGGTGCAGTGAAAAAGCCCGATAAGATTGAAGGTAATGGGCCAACATTGCTCAAAGTGCGTGGGCCCAAAGCCCAAAGCCCAGAGGACCAACTCTGCCCAATTATTACAAGCAAGAACCTGTCTCCTTCAAAACTTCACCTGTAAATGTAAAAATTACTCATGGATAATGAAAAAAATTGATAATGAGATAGATAAGTTATCAACCCAGCTAAACCAATACAATTTAATTTAATTAACTCTGCAACACATTCAGATCCGTTTTTCTGATCCCACATTGAAGAGTTTTCCAGTTAGGTGAATACAAAACCCGAAACCGAGACAAAAAAAAAAAGAGAAGAACAAAATACAATACAATTTCTTCAACCAATTCAGACACTGCACAACAAAATGGAGGCTCCGTTAGGTGGATCCGGATCCGGACCCGAGAGGGACAAATCCACCGCTCCTCCATCCTCTTCTCCGATCTCCGTCGTCTCCGCCTTCTGGAAAGGTATCATCGAAACTTCACTTCCACGTCTCGCTAATTCTTCCATTTCGCCCTTTCCAATTTTCCATTAATATTACTCGCAGCTTTCTTCTTAGTTTGTGTTTCTGTGTGCGGCAATTGACTTTGTTATCTCTAATCCATGATGCGTTGCCGCATTGCTTCAATTACGATTGTTTCGGGACTTTATTTTTTTTCTTTTGTATTTTCAGATTTTGAGTTGGAGAAGGAGAAATCTGTATTGGATGAGCAAGGGCTTCGAATTGCGGAGAATCAGGAGAACAGTCAGAAAAATCGACGGAAGCTTGCAGAGAACACTAGAGGTATGCGCAGTTAGTGTTTTCGTTACTGTTTACGAATTATGCTAGAAACGTATTTAATAGAATTATTTTATTATTGACCTTTGTTACGAATTCAGCATTTGATTTAAGCTTCAAAGTTCACAGTTCACCTTGGATAGCGTATACTATCTGAGAAATTACACATTATGCTTCTTACAGATTTCAGAAAGGCTTCCCCGGAGGATAAGTTAAGTTTGTTCAGTTCCTTGCTTAAGGGCTACCAGGAAGAGGTTGATAATCTTACTAAGAGAGCCAAGTTTGGAGAAAATGCTTTTCTCAACATCTATCAAAAGCTCTACGAAGCTCCCGATCCTTATCCAGCTCTTGCATCGATTGCTGTGAGTTCTAGGATGTAGCTTACGTTCCCTGTTCTTTTTATTTTCAGTTTTTTGTTCGTATGTGAAAGAACTCATGCAATTTTTTTGGATGAATTACATATACATGCACGAGTTGGTTATGTATAATGAATGCATGATTCTCTGATCTAGATATACCGATGTAATAATGCTTTTTTTAGTAATGAGCACTGGGCAGTCCTTCCATCTTGAAATACATGCAACTTTAATGTGTTTCCGTGCCATCAAATCTATGTTGAGACAATATTCTGTTTCTATTATCTCTTTTGTGTTCTGCCCATTATTGCTTTGACGCATTTTCATCTTGACTTTCAGAGAGTTTGACAACCATACTTTCTTAGTTTGTATATTTAAAGATTATCAACTTAGGCCTCCATCATTAATTTATTATGCAACTAAACAGTTCCATTTTTGTTGCTTGCTAATTTGTACGTACAATGCTCTTGTGCATTGGCACGTATGTTTTATGTACGATGGGAAAACCATGTGCATGTTTACAGATGCTTGTTCATATTTCTGATATGTTTTCGTTGTACAGGAGCAAGATCTCAAGTTATCTGAGCTTGAATCTGAAAACCGGAAAATGAAAGTTGAGCTTGAGGAGTTCAGAACAGAGGCTACTCACTTGAAAAATCAGCAGGCTACAATACGAAGGCTTGAGGAAAGAAATAGGCAATTAGAGCAACAGGTTATTAATGCTTCTGATATTGTTGTATATGGTTACATAATGTCACGATTTCTTTCATTTCTTGAGGAAAATACCCGTTGATGTCTTTATATGTTGCTTCCTGTTTTCAATCTTATATGCACTGGTCTATTGTCGGGATCGGGATCCTATTTTGACCACCTGTTTTTCATTTCTGTTATGAAACCACTTTCCCAAAAGCTTAAGCTTTTAGGTGAAAGCACAACAATGGTTTTTAATATATTAAATCTCTAAATCCTAATCCTTTATCATGTTTCTTCTCTAATTTAATTTCTTAATAATTTAAGGATGAATAAACTTAGGAGTACTGTAACTACAAGTATAGTATTATTGACTAAAGGTTGCTTTACATGTGTTTTATCTAATACTGTATCCTACAACTTTCCCAAATCTATTCAAAAAGGGGCAAAGTAGGACTTACCAAGTTGCTGATTTTGTACCCTATTTTTAAGTAAACAAATTTCTCATGAATTGCTAATTTGTCAATTTGAGTTGCATTTCCTTGTTTCATGCCTGTTTTATGCATATATGGTGCAAACGGGTGAATATGGGATGCATTTCCATGTTTTATGCCGGTTTATTATCTTAGCATAACTGAATTCAACTCCCTACTGTCAAATTGATAAAGTTCCTTGCAATCTGTATGTTGATATTTTGTTATTTTATGACATTTGCAGTTATTCGAGTGCTCTAGATCCCCAATATCTTTAAATTCAATTACAAATTAGACCTAGTTTTCTTTCATGATTTTTAATTTTTCACTTGAATTTATGTGAATTAGATGGAAGAGAAAGTGAAAGAAATTGTGGAGATTAAACAACGCAGTCTGGCAGAAGAGAACCAGAAAACATTGGAAGTTCTGAAAGAAAGGTATCCTGCAATGTTGTCTGCTATGGAGAATTGTTTGTTTATTCAGTTTAGTACATGCAAAAGCTGCGTTAGGTATATGTTTGTAGTATTCTTACTGTTGCCAATGTGAACTGAACCATTGAAAGAAGGGAGGGGAAGTATGGCATCGGCATCCTGTGTGAGCCAAATAAACACTGGCTCCAAGTATTACCTGCACACATGGCAAGGTGGTGGGAGGAAGAAACAAAATTTGTTTATGATGTGAAGTATAAGAAGGTCTGACAGGGAAAGGAGGGGCAAACAAGGACCTAGTGTGAGATTGGATGGATGTTAAGGTCTCTTGAATGACCTTGACTTTCTTTTTTTATTCCTTTGTGTGTAAGTTTTTCCGTTTGCTTTCTGTTTGCTGTGAGTGACGGAGAGTCCATGTTTGTGAGTTCTGTTTATGCTATTTGGAATTATCCCTCTTTTTCTACATTCAAATATGAAATACCCAGGTTCCCATTAGTTTGTCCCTCTTGTTCTGTACATACAGACTGACTATTACTGCATCAGAACTGTCCTCTGCTTTGGCATTGCTTACCTAGTATGATGATCTCTTTATGTATGCAGGGAACAAGCACTGCAAGACCAGTTGCAGCATGCCAAGGGCAGTGTTTCTAATATGCAGAAATTGCACGAAATTGCACAAAACCAGTTGTTTGAACTCCGTGCCCAATCTGGTAATCTAATAGTTTTGATTGCAATTATAGTTGTACACTTCACTTGAATCTGTAACATTGGTTCTTTCATTACTTTATAATCTGCATATTAAGAGTTAAGACCGTGATTCTCCTGATTTTATCTAGAATTAAGACCATGATTCTCCTGTGTTCTTGAAAACTTCAGAGGAAGAGAGGGCATCTAAGCAATCGGAGGTTACACTTCTGATGGATGAAGTGGAACGGGCACAAACAATGCTTCTTAGTTTAGAAAGAGAGAAGGTGCAATTTACAAACTTTTCTGAATAGTTTGATTGTGAAGTGTGATTGTTTGTATTTGTGTTTACCAGTTTGATCAAATTCTTCAATTTTTTTCGGTTTTCTCTCTATTTGTTTTAGAAGTTATGAAATAGTATAGTGCACTGTCTTTAGATCTATTTAAGTGTAGTGAAGATGATTGATGTTGAGGTGGTTGAATGAACATACAAGATCAGAAATATGTTGAGGTTTGGTGATATGAGTTGATTAACAGTTTCTAAAATTGAATCAGATAGAATTCAAACTGATTTAAAAGAGTAAGGACGGTTAACCCAATAGGAAACTTCTGGAGAAACTATTAAGACAAACTTTGCTCTAATTGCTCTTTTGAAAAAATAGATTTTATAGAGCCTAGTGGCAGAGTTGGATCCATGGTGCGAACATTTTCTAGTGAGATAAGGCTTGAGTTTTTTTGTATTCTATTTTGTTCTATATTAGGTGCTCTGTTGTGTTGTAACTGTTTGTTGTTTTTATCATTTAAAAAAATTGTCACTGCTGCAATAAATTCATGTTCCATATGCATCTTAATTACATAGCTGGGAGTCTTTTACAAACCTACAAACTAGAATTTAAGAATAGAATGAAAGATAGAAATCTCCTTCTAAGGGTTTCCCATTGACGAAGGGGTTCCCTTTTTTTGCTTTCACATCTGAGCTATTTCTCTGTTTTCCAATACCAACACTTCTCAATGCTTTCTCCTTTCATTCCCATCCTACTATTAACAACTCTAACTAATTCGATGACTGCTGTGACTACTTTGCTCTGAATCCCGTTCCCATCAGATTCCTTCTATACTCAAAAGTGGGAAAAGAAAAAATATGTTGGTAACCAAGGGAGAAGGCTTTTTAACATTAAATCCTTCTTTAACTATTCCATGGGTTTGAGTATTCAACTATTAATTGATTCTTGTAGTGAACTTGATGGGAATAAGGTCTCTGAATTTGAAGGAATTCTCAGATTACATTCAGCATATCTCATAATATTAGAGTACATGGTTATATACAGGGATGGCAAGAGGGCGGGTACGGTACCCGCTAGCTACCCACCCGTCTAAAAAAAATTGCCCCATTACCTGTTCCGCTACCCGTTTGGTATCCATGAGAAAATACCCATGGATATTTTTTATACCCACAGATATTTTCTATTTTTATTTTTTTAGTTCTAAATAAAATTATTTAAAAACAAGTCACTCAGATAAAAAAATTTAAAAGTACAATTCCAATAAAATAATACCGTACCCACCCCATTAACAAGCAAGTAATTAAAATATTTAAATATCCGTATCCGCCACCCAGAGTATCCATTACAGATTTTACCTGCGAATGTCCCGGGTCCGAATCTTTTAGTAGTCCATGCCTCATTCTAACAGAATTTGTCCTAACAAATTGTCAGCTAGCTGCGTAATATCAGAACTATATTCTAGAACCACTATTGCTCTTTTATCTATTATAAACTCATTCAGAGCCACGTTTCTGCTAGACGATCCTTTTAGGCCTGTTGGATTGGGCTTCTTCATTCACGGCAGATCCAACTCTTATAAGGTTTGGTAGTTATTAAATTGTTGGGAGTTCAAAAGAAAATTCTTTTCTTTTAAATTTCATTTAATAATCAACTTTGAAGTTCTATTTACAATCTACCCCTCAATATTCTTTACTGTTCTGGTCTCACTAACAGTGTTCTCCCCACCAGGCATAAAGAATTGAATTACTAGATTATATTATATGCTATTATATGCTATTATATGCAAAGGTTATCATTGACTGTAAGCTAAATATATTTTATAATTGTTATGCTGAAGGAACTGTTTGGACTTTCTTGGGTCTTTAATGTAGGGATAGTTATTACTAGCTCATGATCAAATCTTAAAACAACTAAGGCCCTGTTTAGTATGCAAACTTTGGGTTAGAGGGGAAGGAACAGGGGAACAAAAGGATTGGTTGTTTAGTATCAATTAAGGGTAGAGAGGAAGAGAATTTTATGAGTCTCATTGTCTCAAGCTGCTGAGTGCTGATGCTTTTCCATATTCAATCAGACTTACTGTTTATGCTTGTGATACTTCTGTGTCTATGCAGGGGGTTCTCCGATCGCAGTTACAAACAGCAAATGAAGATACTGAAACAAAGAATAGGTATGTCAGTCCTCTTTGTTTTCTATTATTGTTATTGTTATTATTCTTATTCTGTTACCGAGACATACAAAGCATTAGTCAACTTCTTTTTTCTAAAATCAATATTATCTGCATTTCAAGTTTCTAACTTCCAAATTCCACAAAAACATTTTTTATTGGTAGTTGAACTAAGCAGTACTTACTTACGCTTCTATGGATGTGATTTGTACTGTTCTCTAATTAGAATTAGAGTTTCACCTTGGTAATATGTATAATTCTTTAATGTAAAGCTTTCTCCACATATTAACGAGGTGAAACTCCTATTCTAATTGAAGAACAGCAGTTATTGAACCGTATGTAAGTTTTACCTTAAACCAGAGCAATTTGTTGTAAGTACACTATCCATCTTTAGCATCCCTTTTAAGTTGAGTAGTATTTCTGCTCTGCATTTCCTTTAAAGATCTTTTGGTCTTCTTTCTTCCAAACATGATAATTAAAGACGATCCCAGTTCAAATCCATGTTTTCATCAAGAAATCCAGTTTTATTCTTATGATCAATTTGCTATTACTTGGAAGAAAGTGAAAGTTGCAGCTTCTTGTTCCAAAATGAGTAAGGTGCTTATTGAAGAAATTATAACAATTCTCTGAATATGCTAAGCAACACACCAGAAGTTGTTGGATATATAGCATTGTTTCTGCTAGTCTTATCATTCTAATTTGGTAATTTTAGCTTTATGTGTTACTATTTTAATTATTTTATTCAGCTTTAAAAGCTTGTAAAACAAACTCTCTTGATAAAATTCAGAGCATGGTTTGTGAAGCAAAATCCATTTCACCTTTGGTTTTATCTCTTTATGTTAACAGAAGTGATTTTTTGGACCTCTCACCCTATTAGTCTTCCAAAAAGTTTTTCAGTGGGAAGAGCAACTTGACTTGTTTGTGCTTTCTGTCTATCTGATCCTATAGGATATGCATACTTACTCATTGATACTGCTCAAATCCTTCTAATTTCCTATCTTTTACTCTGGATCACAGTCTTCGGATTATTGTTTGTTTTTATTTTTGCAGTGATAGTTTAGACTCAACTAGTGCACTTGAGAATTCTTTAAATGCCAAAGAAAAGCAAATCTCTGAATTGAACTTGGAACTACACAATATTGAAACAACCTTATCAAATGAAAGAGATGAACACATTAATGATGTCAAGAAACTTACTGCAATGCTCAATGAAAAGGTAATATTTTGGTTTGCCAAAGTCTACAGCAGACCTCCTTAATGATACTTTAATGCATTATAAGTTTTTGTGATTTATGAATATGCACATATTTTGATCCAATATATTTGGTTTCAAACTGGACAGGCCCCACAGTAAATGATGCGTTTCAGTTGATATTCCATCTGCATCATTACATGGCACATAATTTTGTTCTTTCATGTTCATGAAACTTTGAAACTAATTTTTAACTATTTCCCGTCATAAAATTCTCAATTCAAATTGTGGTTTGGCATGTGGGTCTGTGAACTTTTACTTTAATGATGAAAATTTATTTTCCATTACTTGAGATATAAAAATGCAACTTGATAGTGCTTTTCCTTTGTGAAACTTTGTGCATGATGCCCTGATTTACAAGCATTTGTTCTGTCTATCAAAAGCTAATAGTATGAACATGTCTGCTGATTTGAGTCTCTAAATTATTTTGGGAGCTAACACACATCTTATTGCCTTCTCTTGATGTAGGAAGCTGCCCTTGAGGAGATGAAGAAAGAACTTCAAGCAAGACCTACAGAAAAAACAGTAGATGATTTGCGAAAGAAAGTGAAAATTTTGCAGGTGTTGTTATTGTTCTTTGCGTTCTCTTATTTATTATTTTGGCTACCTCTTGTAATTTCACTATTTATGTAACTCCTTGTGAGCTATACATACAGGCAGTGGGTTATAATTCAATTGAGGCTGAAGACTGGGAAGTGGCTACAAGTGGGGAAGAGATGAGCAAGATGGAGTTTCTTCTTCTTGATAAGAACCGTAAAATGGAACATGAACTAACACAGTTGAAGGTATGAATGTGATTTATTAAGCAATGGGACATCCAGTCCTCCTGCCCCTATAAATAAAGAAAAAATAGGGTGAAATAAATTATCAACAAACATAGCACCGGTCTTCTTTTGAAGAAAACAAGACCAATTTCAAAAGCATCCTCTGTACTTCCTTCATTTGAGCATTGTTCATGTTGTGAATTCAATGACAATATCATGTAGAAGGATGCTCTTTAAGATGATAACAAGTGTTGTTGCTGTGCATTTCAAAAGACCTTTACTTTTATTATTCAGATGAAGTTCTACATTTTCAGGTCACACTTTCTGAGAAAACATCTTTACTGGAAACAGCTGAAGAAAAGATAGCAGAACTTACGACAAAGGTTAATGAACAACAAAAATTGATACAGAAGTTGGAAGATGACATATTGAAGGTTTTGAATAATTGTCTCTGCCATCACTTTTACATTCATTTTCCCCACTTTGAGTAGAATATGAATTGCTCTCTTTTGCTAATCTCTGTTAGTCTGTTTATGTATTTGTGAATTATGATGAAATTTTGTGCTTATTATTATTTTAATGCACTTAAATCCTTTTGATACAGGGATATAGTTCCAATTCAAAAGATCGTAAAGGGAACTTCCTTGATGATTGGGATCTTTCAGAAGCAGGAGGGGGTGAAGCTTCTGAGGTAGATTCCTCTCTCGTGCTTCCATTCTTTCTGGATTTTATTTCTTTCAAAGAATAATCTTGAAAGAAACTAATGTCATGCATTCAGAAATTGGAAATAGATGCTGCCTCAAGTGTTGTCTTCTTTTAGGTTAACAAAAGAACTTAATCAGTGATTTGTTGGGTGGAGTTGAATTGAGTGTGCATAACAATGGAGAAATATAATTCTAATTTCAGATGCATCTCTTAGAGATATAAGCAAAATTCATCACAAGCCTGTTCCAACTTATGCTTTTGGGATAGCTAGTTCATGGGGTGGTTGAAAGCTTCTTTGACCAAACAATTGATAGATTGGTTCTTATGATTCGCATTCTCACATTCAAACTGAGATGAACATTAGACGTGCTTCAAGTTAACATGCTTTGAAGAGATGTACACCATTATTCAACTTTTTCTTTACAGCTTGAGATTTGAGTCAGATCAGATGGTTTAATGATACAATCTACTTTCTTTGATTTTTTTAATGATGCCTTTAGGTACAAATGTTGATTTTTGCAATTAGAAGATTAAGATTTTGGGAAAAATGAAAAAATTATTTTACTGGTGTATGTAGCTGTTCTTTAAAATTAGATTTGAAGAACTCTTAAATTGGCTCCTTTTCTTCAGAATACAGACCAAAGGCAAGTATCCTTGGACCAAGATCAGAGCTCAATGCTTAAAGTGATTTGTAATCAAAGAGATCGATTTAGGAACCGCTTGCGAGAGACAGAAGAGGTATATGTATAATCAACATTACCTCATTTATTTTATTTCTTTCTATCTAATATTATTTAAACCAAATTTTAGATTATGGATATGGCAGTTTAACAAGTGTTGACCTGGGTGAAATTTTTGCTTTTAATAGGAAATAAGGCAGTTGAAGGAGAAGATCGGGGTATTAACAGTGGAAGTGGAAAAGAGTAAAGCTGATAATGTCAAACTATATGGGAAAATTCGTTATGTACAAGATTATAATATTGAGAAAGTGGTTTCAAGGGGTTCCAAAAAGGTTTTTTAAATTGTGCTTGCATCATTATGTTTCTTTCTTCAACAAGATCATTTTTTACCTTTTACCCTGAACTTGAGATTTGTTTGTGATTTTTGTTTAGTATGCTGAAGATATTGAAAGTGGTTTCTCGTCGGATGTTGAATCTAAATACAAGAAGATATATGAGGATGATATAAATCCTTTTGCTGCATTCTCTAAAAAGGTGATCCAGCTTGCTAATGTAATGAAACCAGGCATTTTAAAAGATGGCTCATACATTATAATTTGTATTGGTGTCACTGCCTTGATGAAATACACATTTTTATGCTGTGATGTTTTTCTGTCCAAGATAACTAAAAGCCTAAAACCATACAATACAATCTTTGAATGAATTTTCTATCTAAGGTTGATGCTGCCGTCAAAATTGACTTCTTATAAATGTTTGTATTTGTGAAATAACTTGAGTTTTCAGGTGTATTATTACTGGTATTAAAAAATTGTACGTGACTGACTAGTCTTTGGTACAGGGAAGATACCTGTTATGTCCTTAATTGAGAATCTAAACTTTGTTGGTTAAACATGCATTTAAATAGTTGTTGTTGCTTATTGGAGCTATTAAACACTGGATTCTCTTTATGCATAGATCTCCGTCTCCTATTTAGCACCTCACCTAGAAAAGGGAGGGCAGATTGGGACTGGATGAAAGAAGTGATTTAGTTGGAAATATGTAAAAGTTATCTTTATTGTGTTCTCTTATCAATGTTATTTAATTTTAATTAAGAACGTTTCATCTATTTTCATTTAATTAGGAAAGGGATCAAAGATACAAGGAGTTGGGATTCAGGGACAGAATTACACTCAGCAGTGGGCGTTTTCTCCTTGGTAACAAGTATGTTTGAATGCTTCTACAATATTTTTGACATTCTCCAATGCTCCTGTTCTTTTACTTAAATTATTTGTTAACCCGTTTGATATCAAATTAATGGGAAAAAAAATTCTCAATTCTTCTAATGCATTGACTTGCAAGCTCATAACTCATCATTAATTGTTGGCTTAAATATGTCTCAGCTCTTCAATATATAAAGGATTTTTGTTGAGTATATCCAATACAATTTTCTTTCAAATTGAATACTTAATCAAATTTTTTGGTTCAGTCCCTTTCGTTTCTTTCATCAGTTCTATGGTCCACGTGACCGTTAAGTTGTCAAACATGTCACAAGATATGTTGTGTTGAGTAATGATTTGTATACTAAGTTTCTTTTGTTACTTGTATTAACATTTTCCGTCATCATATAATGAAAAATATATCAATTGTTATGATAAATAAAATACCGAGGAATTAAAAAAATAGAAATATTTCAAGGAATTGAACCAAAATAAATATTTCATCTAAGAGACTTAAACATTCTTAATTTATTAAGAATCCAATTTAAAGGAAAAATTTATCGGGTACCCAAAATAAAAATCGGTCATATACGGGGACTTGAAGCATATTTAAGTCTTAATTTTTTCGCCAACCATTAATTTTGAAAAAGGTTAGCTTTCATGCTTTCGAACCTCCAATTTCTTGCTGCTTCTGTCTGCCGAAAACAATGTCTCTTTCTACTGCCCTAAACGGGTGAAGCTATGAGTGGATAGAGAGGAGCCATGGCTCCCCCAAGCTTTTCAGAACCACGTATATACCTATACTTTTTATATTAAAATATTAATGAAAAATTGTAATGATTTAATGTTGTTTATTTTACCAGTCTTTGGCTTGGTTGTCCTTTAAGTTAATTGATAAAGAATGCACTTGCAGGTATGCCCGAACTTTCGCATTCTTTTATACAATTGGATTGCATATCTTGGTCTTCACCTGTCTCTACCGAATGTCTGCTCTCAGTTATCTTAGGTAAAAATATCTTATGACTAATTTCACTGTTATAACTATCATAGATGGATTTCAGCCACTCTTACCCTTCCCTTTTCCTGCAGCAATGGCCCAGAGGAATTCCTTGTTGGAGATAAAAACGTGGATCTTCCACGTGGACTGTAGTGGATCTGCATCTCAGTTTCCTTTTCCAGTGATCGATTTCTCAAATTGAATGGTGCATGTGGTCGGAATGCAACCTCTTTTCAGTGGTCTTTTTGTTGCAGACAAAACGATTACATATTGTCAATATTCAAATATCAAATGTATTGTACATATGGCTGTTGTTTTACTCTATACACTGTTGCAATGAAATATAGAGGATTTTTTTTTCTTGTACACGACAATAGCAAACCACTATAAAGTCCTTGTTCACGGGCCCATGAAAGAAGTGTGGACTGAAAATTAACAAATTTTAACTCACAGTCTTGTTACTTGAACATGCATTTGAATTAGTTCCTTATCTTAAATTTGTGTCTTAAATTGGTATATAGATTTAAGAAATTTCTATAAAAGCTCGCTTTAATTATGTTTGCTTAAGTCCTTAAATTTTGTATGTGAAAAATAGTATTTTGTTATTCATAGAAACAATTAACTCATGCTGAAAACATTGTTATACAACCTTGTTTAATTCTAAATACCTCTGGAGTACTCTAATTATAGACTATTCTTATGGGATATGATTAATTGGATCAGTTAATAAATTTGATAAAATTTTGTTTTTATTGACTTATACAAACAAATTTTAGCAACTAAATTGTTAAAAAATCATTAAATAAATTAAATTTTAAAACTAATTCATGTTTATTGTATGATGCTATTAAAACATTTATATTATTAGTATCATAAAATTATCTGTTGGAGAATATCTAAATTGCTTAAAATTCTAATACATTTTTATTGCAATAATGTTACTTAATGGTTGAATTGATAATGCATATTTTGCAGTGTTTCTCATCTTAAGGCATGTCATGATTCTTGTGTTGATCTTATACTATTATAATACAATTTTATTGACTAGTCTTCATGCTAAGTGAAGAACTGAAGCATTATTATCTTTGTTCTTCCTGTGGTTCAAATATCTGATTTGACAAAAGGACCAAAACACATGGATTTTGATTCTAAATGAATTAAAATAGGTTGTGTTCTTACAGGGATTTGACAAATACAAGTATTTTTCTGCAGGGATTTGACAAATACAAGTATTGTTATGATTGCCAAAAAGATATAGCATGAGTGGAGAGTTGTTGAATCAGAAACAAACAAGGTTGTCTTATAAAATTACAACTAAACTCCATTTCCTCTTTTTATGGTAAGATCAAATAACTTCTTTGTTATTGTTTTGAATAAAATAAACCATCTTTGATTGTTAGCTCTGGAAGCCACCACACTTCAAAGAAAGTTTGTTGTGTTATTTGATGAAAAAGTAACTGTTCTATTGATTTTTTGGACAGTTCTACTCTTCAATTGAGATTATACAATTCCTTTTTTGACCATATCAGAGAAAATAAAGAAATATTTGCAAGGTTTGTTGTCATGTTCATAATGTGCACACCCCACCTTCAGTCTGAAAATGGAAATTGTCAACTTCCTTCAGAAGCACGTTTGATACATTAGGTTAATTTCTTTTGCAAAAAATTGCCAAATGCATTCTTAAACTTGTTGATGGGTAAAAGGGTTCAATCTTTTTTCTTTATCTAGACTTGAATCAGTTGCCATATCAAGTCACCTCCAAAATAGTTTGGGGAACAGAACAGAACAACCATGTTCACAGAAAGTAATATACTATTCAACAATAGTCTCATAGTAGTTGGAAATTAATCAAATTATCTTTATAAAGTGCTTGATTTTGAAATCAAGTTTTAATCAACCCCACTTTTTCCTCTTTGACTTACTCTCCTTTTTCACACTCTTTTCATCATACCTCTTTGGATGATCCCAATGTGTAACAAGTGGTCAACATACAAAAGTTTTCCTGCCTTAAACACTTTATAGATTTTTGCATCATAAAACCGTAAAGTGAACTATAAATCACTAATTGAGAAATGGTATCAAATAGTAAAGGTCTTGAATGGTTTTGTGGGTGAAAAATATAATTAAAAAAAAAAAAGATTCCATTAAAAATAGTCATTTAAAGTTGTGTTTGTTATCAACGAAATGTGTAAAAGCTTTATATTAATAATACAATTTTAAACAAATAGCAATTATTCTTGCAGGTTAAATTTTTCCTTAGTTTGATCAAAATTCGAGATATGAGATCTTTGATTTTTTTGGTCTTTGGTCTTTTTCGAGTCTTTAGTTTTCTTGAGTTTATGATTTTTTTGGTCTTTATTCTGTTCGAATTTCTAATCTTGTTATAGAAATACATTCAATTATACTCTAAGTCAATTTGATTCATGTAAAATAGTTCATAATCAAAATTAAATTATCTAATAATAATTTTAGAGTGTTCTCTATTCATAGTAATGATTAAATTAAATTCAATTGAACTCAAACATTTTACAGTTTCAATTTATGAAATGTTTACCATTGTTCTGGTATGCATTATTAATGACATCTTATAAACTCGTTTCTCCTTCTATTCATAAAAATACTTTTTAATAACAAAATCGTGACAAAAACACTACTTTTTAAAACAAAACTTTACACAATTTTTTCTTAGTTTTGTTTGATATTTTGTCTCCAACCATAATCCTTAAAGCAGGAGGCATGGTAGAGGAAAGAATGGATGAGGAAAAAGGTGCATGATTTGAGGGTTATCTATTAATTAATTAGTGGCACAACACGTGCAAGATATTTTTACCTGTGAAGCAAGAGATTTTGGAACTTGCATTGCACTTACTTTATGCAGCATTTGTAGTTGACCAACCTGCATTCAACCATTTTTTTCAATGCATGATTTCATAAACTCCTTCTTTTCTTCCACTCAGCTTCAACATCCCAACCACCACTTTCAATTTTTACAAATAATGTCCAATTTTTATAAATTAAAATCAACTTAATGTATCATCTTTAAAATATAGTTAAATATGAATAACGATCACGTTATTATTATATAATTTTAAAATATTTAATACAAATAATTATAATGATATGAAATTATAATTTAAAATTTGAATTAATATTATTTTAATATAAAATTATTAATGATATAATACTTTTTAAAAGTTAACTCATGCATTGTATTTTTCGTGAAATAGGTTTTCTTATATAAAAATAATATTTTGATTCTATGTTAGACATGTTAATTTCTTATTTTTTTTAACTTAAGTTAACATTATAAAACTTGAATGAATACAAAAAGAATAACATATCAAAAGTTCATCTAATGAAACAGTGGATGTTCTTTATATATAGTTTAATGCCATAATTTTCTACTGAAAATTTAAAATAATATCATCATTCCTGATTTTTTTAATTAACAATCTTGAATTTTATTAATATGTAAAATACTATGATTTTTTAATTTATACAGTTACTTAATAATGGTTAACTGGGACCCTTTAATGATACTCGAGGTTTTATTTTATAGGCCTTAATTTATTTCATCTACTTTTAGGAGGAACACTATATCAATAAATACTTATAAAGATTTCGTACATAATACATTTATCATATTTTTAATTAAATTCAACATATATAAACATACATTAAAATAAGTAAAATATTAGTTTAATTGGTACTTTAATTTGTTAAAAGTAAAACTTAGTTAAAATAAACAATACTTTAAACTTAAAAACACGTAAGAAAAAGTATAGTTAAAAAAACTTATATTACTTTAATCAAATTTAAGATTAAAAAAAATACTAATTTAAAGAAAATGCATAATGTATCTG
>Ga0123341_1001940_pt1 | contig 16383 bp, 7 predicted proteins | sample Turbeapinknodule_FD_89959 | JGI IMG/M metagenome (GOLD analysis project Ga0123341, IMG submission 89959) | Root nodule microbial communities of legume samples collected from Mexico - Turtle bean Mexico pink nodule | ecosystem: Host-associated > Plants > Roots > Nodule | place: Mexico: Nepantla...
GATATATACATTTTATATATGTTTGAATAGTATTAAAAAATTATATAACCATTATTTATTTATTTTTAATTATTTTGAAATAAAGAAAAAATATTCAATTACTTATTTTATTAAATAAATAAATTATATTTTTATTTACTAAAAAATAAAATTATTCAATTAAAAAATTATAGCAAAAGAAATTATCAAATAATATATTTTCTTTTATAAGTCAGGTTGTTAAATTAATCTTACCGTCTATGTAGCACGAACACAAATCTAACATAAATCTATATGTAGCATGAATATATGCATAATATCTAAAATGTAGGATAAGATGATACAAATCTATATATTATATAATTATAAATTATATAAATTGATAATAAAGATTAAAATATACTATTTTTTTAGTAAAAATATATTTTTTATGGCTGGTTTAAAATGATTTATTTTTTATTTTATAATCATAATAAAATTTTATATAATAAATTTAAGTTTTTTATTTTTTTAAAATTATGTTAGACCCGTACTAAAATTATCATAAATCTAATAAATATTTTTTGAATTTGACATTTCACTAATACATGTTCTATGAATATTATATAAAATGTTAGTGTTTGATACGTCTCTTCGACATGGACAAGAGAGTGTCCGAATCTCATAACTCAGAGTACTTCTAACGCACACGAATGATGTGTACAACGTTTATTCAAGAACTAATATTGTACTACTAATTGTGTTTCGGTTCATATACAAGAAATTACATAGAGTTTATCTTTCCCCATTGTTCAATTTTCTAGTGCACTGTCTATGTATTTTTTAATCAACTTTTCGAAATGTGAAAAGAAACACCCTCATATTAAAAATGCTATGAAAAAAATAATTGAAATTATATTATTTACACTCTTCATCCTTTGTCTTTTAACATTAAAATGTTGTGCACCTCGAATTTTCCCCCATGTATATGACCGTTATAATTTTACCGTTTATTTTTCTGGTGGTATTTGTCGTTACATAATGAATATTAGATTACCATTTACGTCATAAAACTTTAATATTAATGTATTGTTTTTTAATGTGTATTTTGCATTATAAAAAATCCTAACAGTCTAGATAAATCTCATAATTTTTAAAATTCAATCATTTCGTACATAAGATAATGACAGTTAGCTTAATAAATAAATTAGTAACAAAATAATACATAAGGATAGGAGCTTTCAGGTGAGACCCACTTAAGAATTCAAATAAAAGTATTGAATTGGAAATAATAGATATTGAGAAGAATAAAAATAAGTTATTTATACTAAGAAAATTATCTAAGCATCTAAAAGGATATTCCTTGTTAAATATACTCTTAGACCTTCGCTAAAGAATATCTTATCATCATTGAAAAAAAATGCTGTTTGATTAATTAGAAAGTACTAAAAATATACAATTTTAATATGTCAACCAATTACGAATTAACAATAACAAAAATAATACCTTCTGAAATATAATACCTTCTGAATGAAGATATTTAAATCGATTTTTACGAGTTAAAAAAGAATATAAAATTAAATAACATTTTTAAAGTGTTTAATATGAAGTTTTTTTTCCTTCTAAAGACAAGTTAAAACTTACATAAAAAAAATTCACTGTGTAGAAGCGTCTAGGTCCTCTGTAAGAGATTTCGAAAAATGATTAGGCTTTGGACAAAGGGAACCTTTAGGTGGTTTCCGATTATACCAAGAACAAAAACAATGATAGAGAATTGAGAAAAAGAAACAAACTGCATATATTATTCATCCATAAAATAATATGTCAATACTCTATTTATAAAGTACTAAAGATTATAAAATTCTAATAAAATTTTAACTCAGATAAAATACTCATAAAATCCTCATAAAATACTAACTAATTAAATAAATAATTAATTTCAAATAAAATCCTAACTAATTATATCCTAAAACTTTAGGATATAACACACTACGGCCTAGTAATATTTCTTGATGTAGTGTTATTAAACAGTAAATAAAGAGCACGGAATAACTCGTGATCATATACCACTTTTCTTTCTTTTTCTTTTTAAGAAAAAGGTTTATCGCTGAATTATTGCTGCATAAAGAAGGTTCGCGGTTCGTGTGCTGATAGAAACCTCTTGATTTGGAAGAGTACAAATTTCCGTTTCTAACTATTCGCGATTGTTCCATTGCCGAGAAGAGGATTATTTTCTTTTCTTCGCTCCCACGTCTTCGGAATCTTATCAGTATCAGACATCAGCGTATCTCTCTGTTCGAGCCCGTTAGAAACATTATATTTATTTGCACTGACGACTCACTGAGACCTTCTTCTATTCTCTTTGCGTCTAACATTATCGGGTTTGTCTCTCGTGCAGGTGAACTAGGCAAAAGTTAAAGTAGTTTCGGTTGTTTGTTTATACGATGTTGTGCTCATCGCGTAACCTTGGATTTCATTTCACTTCAATTAGACTGTCTCGCGACGTCAGGCTGTACAGTAATCATGGAAGTTGTTGTTTTTGTCAGGTATGTGGTTACTTAATTTTTCTTGAGATTTCCTATTTGTTGTAAAAAAAAGTGGAATGAGTTTCTGGCGGATGCATGATCTTATTTGTAGAAATTTTCCAATCTTTATTTTTAACTTTTGTGAATGATAATTCAAGACTACTGAAATTTTTTCTTTCTGCGAGTGTTCTAATCCACGATGTACAACGTTGAGTTTCAATTTTGTTTGTCTTTTGGCAGAAGCGCGTGCATGGGGATGGATTATGTTTTGTTGCCATTAGTCTTTTGCCACATGGTTTGGTATGACCTTCATCTATGAAAAATTCATGTTTATTGTTTGTTTGTTCCCTCCAAGCATTTAAATTGTGGTCGCAATTTCACTTTCTTACTTTATATTGCTGGATATCACGGCCATAGGAGCGCCATAACTGTGCTCGTAGACACTTAGGTACAATTCTTTAAGTATTGCTTGTACTGTTCTCTAATAAAAAACAGAGTTTCATCCTGCTAATTCACACAATCCTTTAATAAAAACTTTAGGTATATGGATTACTAGGTAAAACTTCAATTCTAATTGGAGATTAAACAAACAACACCTAAGAAACTGTATTTAAGTTTTTTCTTTTTCTAAAACCCTGGTTCCATCCTAGGATGGCTATGTTTGCTAGTTATCTTTGAATTTCTTGTTTCTGGCAGTTTCATGATGATAAGAGTTACAGTATTAGATTGGATTTAAATGTATGTTTTTCTTTTATTTATTGTCTAAATCCATGGAGAACTTTGTGAACTGACAGAGGCTAGAGGAAGTATTACATAAGACAACAAAAATCAAATATATAAAGCACCTTACTTTTAAATCAATAAACTGTTGTTGACTGGGTAATGTGTCAATATACAAAACCAACCAACCAACTAATACATTATTTATGAATGACACCGGTATCTCCAACTACAAATTTTGAAAATACGTACTAACCTTGTCCAATTTAAGTACTTCTCAGATAAAAAGTTTCTGCTATGATGAGCGTACACAGCAGTCATCTTATATATTTTTAGTACATAAGGCATACTCAGCCAAAGATATAACTAAATATAAGCCATTCTGTAATTCACGTTTGCCAAAAGAGTGCAATTTTCCTTGGTGAAGATGTGGGTAACTATAGCAAAAGATTCGATGCCATCTCATTGCTGACATCACAACAACAAATAGTACTGGGGATTTTTATGTTAACCATTACAATTGAAAAGCAAAGGGTAATTTGAGGTTAGTCGGAGGACTAGTTACATTACTTAGAACCCTGCTTACCATACTCTTCTACTCTGTGATGAGCATCCATGAGAACATCAGTTGTCCAATCCTTTACTTCCTCCTGTGCACAGCACGTGAGGATTTCGGTCACTCATAGTGTGTTTGGATTAGGTTCATGGTGTGAATTATCAATTATTTTTTCTTGGTGAAGGTAAAAACAACAACAAATACTTCTACTTTTTTTTGGTATCACCATGATTTCACAGGATGATAGGATAGAATTGATTTTTGTGTTATCTAAACGCACTGAAGAGTGTTGAAAAAACAAAAACAAAAACAAAAATGTTCAGCACCCATTTTTCTCTTTTCAAGAAACTAAACATGTATGGAAGAAATTGTTGGATTCAGAGGTTGAACATTTTTGTGTTGAAATTGCCCATATTAGCAAGTGATAGATTATGTGTGATGAAGAATATATGATTTTACCTTTCACTTGATAGATTATGTTGACAAATCTAATAAAAGTATGAGAGAAGTTAATTTCAACCATAGTTATACTTGAACAATTGAGGATTGAAAACAGTGTATTCAACCCACACTGTTGGACTCTATTGATGTGTGTGTGTGTGTGTGTATATATATATATATATATATATATATATATATATATATATATAGAGGATACAAAGAAGAGGCAAGGCACTTGCCTAAAACCCTAACCCTAAAATTGGGTACACACAAGAAAAATAATAAAAAACATTATATTTCAACACTCCCCCTCAACCTGGACTATATAGATGATATGCACCAAGTTTGGAACATATAAATTGAATCCTAGGTCCTCTTAGAGATTTACTTAGAATGTCTGTGTGTTGTTCATTAGAGTTAACGAACTTGGTAATAAGATCCTTGGACAACTACTTCTCTCTAACAAAATGACAATCAATCTCTATATATTTAGTTCTCTCATGAAACATTGGATAGGAGACAATGTGAAGAGTTTCCTGGTTGTCACAGTACAACTTTGTGCTCATTTTCAAAATAATTCAATTCTTGAAGGAGTTGTTTATTCCACACAAGCTCACATGTACATAGGGCCATATATTGATATTTAGCTTCTGCACTAGTTCGAGTATAAACACTTTGTTTCTTACTTTTCCTAGATGCAAGGTTCCCTCTAGGGAATACACAATATCATGTGGTAGATCTCATGCCAATGGGACAACCAGCCCAATCTGCATCACAATACCCTAAGACTTGAGTACGTCCTTTGTTCTCATACAACAATCCTTGTCCTGGTTTCACTTTTACACATTTGAGGATGCGAATTACAACTGGATAAGAAAGACCAGGTCTTGTTATATTAAGCTAAATGAGTTTTCCAACTAACCTTCTCTATCTCTCTAGGTTTGAGAAAAATTCACCTTGATCTCCCATCACCGGGTTTGCAATTTTTCATGTCTATCCTCCAAAATATCAAGAGCACATTATCTTTGTGAGATGATGACACTTTCTTTTGATTGTGTCACTTCAATACCAAGAAAATATTTTAGATAGTCTAGATCTTTGGTCTGAAAGTGGCTGAATAAATGGTTTTTAATTGAACAATTATAGTGATATCATTTCCTGTAATAACAATATCATCAACATAAACCATTAGATAAACACACTTCCCAGAAGAAGTATAACAATAGAACATAGGATGATTTGCCTTGCTTAGTTTCAATCCAAAAATCTACACAATATGACTAAATTTACCAAATCAGGATCCATGTGATTGCTTTAAGCTGTAGAGAGATTGATGTAATTTACAAACTAAACCAGACTCCCCCTGAGTAATAAATCCAGGAGGTTGCTCCATGTAAATCTCCTCTTCAAGATTATCATGAAGAAAGGTATTCTTAATGTCAAGTTGAAGAGGCTAGTGACAAATGACAATCATAGCAAGAAAAACACAAACAATGTTGTTCTTAGTCATAGGAGAAAAAATATCACAATAGTCAAAATCATAAATTTGAATGTATCCCTTAGCTACAAGACGAGCTTTGAAATGATCTTCTTCACTAGTAGAACCTTCCTTAACAGCATAAACCTATCTATAACCCACAAGCTTGCTTCTTACTAGGAGAAAGAGGTACAAGCTCCTAAGTAGCACTCTGATCAGGTGCATGAATTTCATCAATCATGGCTTGTCGTGATCCAGGGTGGCCCAGTGCCTCTTGAACACTCCTAATAATATGTGTATAATCTAGATATTCTTGATTGTATAAGATCAACTCAACTCCTCATTTCTATAATTATTACAATTTGTTTATATTGTGAAGTTGGGAGGTGGCGTACGTACCATCAGGAGGAGTTTGGCAAGGAGAGCGATTCCGACAACGACGACCATGGACACAGTGGCGATGTCAAGGTAGGATAGGGATTTGGGAACTGGGCATACTAGTAAATGTTGTTTTTCTTTATTATTATTAGGTTAAATTCAACTTTTCCTTTCACATCGTTATATTTATATTATTATCTTAGTTTCTACTAGATTGAATTTAATGTTTTAAATTTTATATGTTTAAAATAATCCTTTTGCAAATTTATTATTAACAAAGTTGTATGTGTTTGCATTTGATTTTATATATGAATTGAATATTTGGTAATATTTGTAAGGAAAAATAATTTGTACATCATTAAGTAGAGGGTGGGGTGATGTTTTGAGGTTTTTTTTTATTGATTAATAGAATTTAAATCATATACCCTAAGTCCTAAATCCTAAATCATAAGTCTCAAACAAATATCTTGAAAGCTAAAAAAGGATTGTAATTGTTTTAAACTTGTTAATTTTGATTTTTTAAGAAAAGTTTGTATATAAATTGATATAGAATTGATCTAATTGATTATATTTAAGAATAATCAATTATAGAAACTCAATATGACTATCCTAATGGATTATGTTTATTTCTAGACATAATCGATTATCAACAAACTGTATACCTAAACCAAGCTCCAGATGATTGATTATCAAGTTATCAACTAAGTTTGTATTTGAACCAAATTTCAAGATAATTGATTATCTCTCATTTATGAGAATCGATTATTTGTGAAAGCACCATAATGTGCAAACACAAGATAATCAATTTTATTAATATGGTATTAATTTAATCACTTATCAAAAGATTTTTGAAAAAGATTTAAGTTCTTCTCAAAGGCATAGTATGAATATGAATTACATAAAGGGATGCGACCTAAAACTAATGCATACACACATTTACACTTGAAAGCACAATAACACTCTTTATAGTTTCAAAGTCTTGTTCATATATTTTCTTTTCCATCTATCTATTTCTGAATAAATGTTTAGAGATATTTATTTTTTAAATTGATGTAGGTCATATAATGCTATAGCGGGAAAACCAATTGCGATTCAATTCATCCCCGCCCTTGGTATTATTGGGTTTGCTGTTTTTGGTCTTGAGCCTCTTGTGCGACTGAGCAGGAATCTGTTTCTCCAAGAAGTTAGCATCTTATATAGCATGTTTGTCAAAATCATTTGAATAGTATTAATTGCTGATTTTCTGTTCCATGATGTTTTCAGAGTACTGATAGGAGTTGGAAGAAAAGTAGTTCACGTTATATTTTGACATCTTATTTTCGACCTATGCTGCTGTGGACTGGAGTAATGCTCATATGCAGGTATCTTTCTGGACTAACAAGTCTTTTGCAGTGGAAGTTTGCCATTTTCTGTTTGTGAAAACCTTAGAATAAACTATTTCAGGGATTTAGATCTACTAGTCCTACCATCAGAAACTAGTCAGGCTATCAAGCAACGGCTGCTGAGTTTTGTGAGATCGTTGTCAACTGTGCTTACAATTGCTTACTGTTCTTCAAGGTAAATTTGATTTCTGGCAGAATTATATCCCTCATTTGTTCAGTAAACTAACAAATTTACTACTGTATTTGTAAAAACTGTGGTCCTCATTGTGTATTTCAGGAAGTTTCATATGTTATCTGTAATTTTATTCTTTATGACAGGCTTATCTCGCAATTAATACTAGGTTTATGTATTTAAAAACAATCCCATAATCACAGGGATTTGTCTCCTTAAAATTAGCTGTCCATATTTCCTAAAATAACCAGCAGGTTCATGTATTTATTATAGGCCCAATGACCTCATAATTGATACAATGAAGTAGAATATTATTCCTTCTAAATTTGAGAATATTGCACTTTTTCATTGTAAGAAAAGCTTTTTGTTTTCCTATTTCTAGAGCTAGAAGTAAAATACACACTAAAGTGGAGTGATATATGCAAATTATTAACTAAAAAAATAGGATGAAAAAGAAACTGAGGCGCAGAACAATGTAGAGTTTGCTTTGTAGGATAATTCCATTTTTTTATTTTAATTATTCAACATTTCAATTGTATATTTATTTGAGAATTTTGTTGATTTATTTAAATAATAAGCAAATTAAATATTAAATCCTCTTTATTTGTTGTTGTAAAATAAACCATTGAAGTAGTTCACTTCTTATTATTATGGGTTTGGAGTCTTCCTATCTTGTTCAACTTATAATGTAATATGCTTCTGCTGCCTATTTTCAGCTTAATTCAACAAGCACAAAAATTTTGTATGGAGGCAAGTGGCTCCAGTGATGAAAGAAATGTATGTTTCCGTTATAGATCCTTGTCATTTTCCATTTCTGTTTACATGACATTTTAATTCAATAATAGAATAATTTTGGGGTGATACCACTTAAATAAAGGTTTAGTTGTGCTGTGTTATTCCCGATGAAAATTAGAAAAAGGTAGTCAGAGTCTACGAAATAAAAAATTCAATTGCTGAATATTATTTTAGCAAATTTGAATTTGTGGATTGAATATCGTATCATTATAGAATATTATTCCTTATTTTCATGTTGGATATTTTAGTGAGGGACTTCATAAATGTTAATTTAGTTTGTAGATTCCTGAGGGCATTTCTTAAGTATGTAAACACAAATCTTATTCAATATATTGCCAATGAATGACAGATGAGCATTGATTTTACTGGGAAAGCTGTATATACTGCAATTTGGGTTGCTGCTGTGTCATTGTTCATGGAGTTGCTGGGTATCTCCACACAGAAGTGGTTGACTGCTGGTGGTTTGGGCACAGTCTTGATTTCCCTTGCAGGTCGTGAGGTATAGTTTCCTTGATACTGTCTACGAGAATGATTAAAATTTGTCGTCAAATTTTTTTATGGATCCTCCTATACTTCAAATTCTTGAATTCCCATAGACCGTAGAGTAACTCTACTGGGTATAGCCATTACCAATTAGGTAGGCTCCTCTTTGCTGTCACTCTCACTTCATTTTTATGGTGTCTTGTCTTCAGATATTTACAAACTTCCTTTCGAGTATGATGATTCATGCAACTCGGCCATTTGTTGTGAATGAGCGGATTCAAACAAAAATTAAAGGATACGAGGTTACTGGTAAAGTTGAGGTTTGTATTTATCATCTAACCTGCTGAAAAGGTAGTTTAGGAGAACAGAAAAAAATATGTTAATTGAGTGCAAGTGATTTTCATCATAGGTGATATTTTTCCCGAGTATCTTTAAAGTATTTCACTATAATCAAATTTCATATTTTCTCTAGCATGTAGGCTGGTGGTCACCAACAATAATTAGAGGTTCTGATTGTGAAGCAATTCATATTCCTAATCACAATTTGAGTGTAAATGTTGTGAGGAATCTTAGTAAGAAATCTCATTGGCGTATAAAGACTCGTCTGGCTATCAGTCACTTGGATGTTAACAAGATTAATGTGAGTATTCTTAGACTTTAAAAATTGTTCAGTTACTATTTGATGGCTATCTCATCATCTGAAAACTTAAGTAATCTATTTCCTAATTTTTTTATGCAGAGTATAATAGCTGATATGCGCAAGGTTTTGGCTAAAAATCCCCAAGTAGAGCAAAGAAAATTGCACAGAAGGGTTTTTCTAGAGAACATTGATCCAGAAAATCAGGCTCTTATGGTTGAGATACCTTTCTTGTTCATTGGTTTATATAATATTTATGAGCTTATAAATTCCAATATATTTTTATCTTCCCCTTTTCTTCAATTTTTGTTTTGGAAGGCTTTTTTAAGGTTCCTTTTGATGCTACTTGTAGCATATTTCTTAGAATGAAAATAAGCTTCTTCAAAATCTAGAATCTACTGAAAATCTTGGGCATATTTTTATTCTCTGTGGAATACCTTTTTATTCTTTATCATTTAAGAACTGTAATTTTTACTATCATATTGTCATGAAATCGAGAAGTTTGTTATAATATTTGATGTTGTTTTAGGCAACAAAATATATTAAAAACCTGTTTATAAAGAATTTTTTTTTTTTTTTAACTTACGACACATTTATCTTGTGTTAAAAAAAATTCTCATCTATTAGGAAACGATCTCACAAGTATATTTTTATTTTGATTTCTCAACTACCATTATCTTATAAAAGCCTTTTTATGTCACAGATATTGGTATCCTGCTTTGTTAAAACTTCACGTTCTGAAGAGTACCTGCGTGTAAAGGTGAGAATAGATTACTTATAATACTTGTTGATGCTAGTGCAATGATCCGTACTTCCTTGTTAAGGAAAACATATATAGTAATGCTTATAAATGTTTGGTAAAACAATCCTTTCAACTCAGTTGTATTAGTAATGTCCTCACCCATTTTCATGTTTTGAAACTCGGAAGGATTTTTTAACTGTTTTAAGTGTGGATGGTAACTTATAAGTTTCTCTGTTTTTGTGAATTGTGTGTTTAATCACACATGTAAATCTTTTATTAATAATCAGTGAAAGTATAATATAGGAAAACCTAATAATGGTTAATAGTTGAGAATATTCTTAATTATTAGTTGTTCAAATTTACCTATTTACTAAGATCAAATCATATCTTTTACACTCCTCTTCAAGCTGGAGCATATACGTCGAATGAGCCAAGTTGGTTGCAAATGATGTCAATATGTGAGCTCTTCAAGGATATAGTGAGCATCTTTGGAAGTTGGTCACTGGAGTTGACAAAGTCACTCATGATTTTTCCAGAAAGGACCTTCCCTAGTAAAATGACTATCTATTTGTCTATTTTTAATCTACTCATGGAAGAATGGGTTTGATACAATGTGAATGGCAGTTTAATTGTCACATATTACTATATATCTTGTGTATCTCCATTATTTTACCAATTGAGAAGTTTCTTAAGCCATGTAATCAAACATGAAGTGTCTGCCATAGTTCGGCACTCAACTTCAAAACTAGATTTAGCATTCCTGCTCCTACAAGAAATGACGTTTCCACCACCACAACCTGGTGCATTTTTTATGTATTGAAGGATGCGTAGCCCAACATCCCAATGACTTTCATATGGAGTCTTTTGGAATTGACTAACTACACTAACTGCACATGTAATGTTTGGTCTAGTGATACTGAGGTAATTAAGTCTGCCTACTAGGTGATGATATCTTCCAAGGTTTTCCAATGGCTCCCCTTGACCTGGAAGAAGCTTCAAATTAGGATCCATTGAACTATCTCTGGGGGCGATTAATCATACCAATCTTGGTCTAAATGTCTAAAGCATTCTTTCGCTGGGAAATGACAATGCTAGATGACGATTATGCAACTTCAAGGCCAAGAAAGTATCAAAGTGGACCCAAGTCCTTGGTTTGAAACTTACTGTGAAGTTGAGATTTGTATTAGAGAATGACATTAGATACCATTTCATCAACATATTCAACAAAATAGGTGCACATGCCAGCGAAGAATGTAGTGAAAAAATTGAGTGATCAACTTCCCAACGAGTCATACCAAACTCAAGCAAAATAAAGTTGAAACAGTAGAACCTGGTACGGGGACATTGCTTCAAGTCTTAGAGTGAGTGCCAAAGCCTACAATGAAGACATGAGTGAGTCATTAGAGATTATAAAACCAGGTGGTTGATTCATGTACACTTCCTTTTGCAACTTATAATGTAGGAAGAAATTTTTTATGTCCAATTGGTGAAGAGGCCAATGGTAGATGGTGGCCCTGGCAAGAAAAAGACAGGCAAAGGTGATTTTGGCTACTGGAGAAAATGTGTCACCATAATCTAAGCAAAAAGTGTGAGTATAACCTTTTGCTACCAATTGAGCTTTGTAACGATCAATTGTACCATTAAAACAATGGTTTTGTTAGGAGGTGTTGTGGAATAGCTCAAATTAAACTCACTATAGAAGCTTCTACACACAAACGATAATCTAATAACAGATAAATCACAATCATACGGTAAAAGGTAACTACATCAAGAAAGAATCACACAATGGTGGAAGAACGAATGGAATTGGAGATGATGTTGCTGGATCAGTGGGTGACACTTTAAATAGTGCCCATGTCCGTTGGTGACATGTAGAAGTGGAGGTGATGTAGAGCAACTACTGTGACAGCAGGTGGAACCTTTAGAGGACCTTTTTGATGTTGGAAGAAAAGCAAGGACTAGTTTCATGGGACGTAACATCAATAGAGACTAGATACCATTGTAGTTGAGAGAAACATCAATAACCTTTACACAGTCAAGAGTAAAAACAAATACATTTTTTGGATTTAGTAGTAACCTTTATTTTCACTTGGAGTGAGTTCATGGACGAAACATGTCTTGCCAAATATATAGTGACAAAATGAAGTTCATTTTTAGGGTTCAAGATTGGAATGAAGGATTTGATTGTTAAGACCCGATGGAGGCACGTGGTTAATCAGATGACATGTAGTAAGGAGACCCCCTAGAAATGTAGAGGAACATCAATGAGAAGAAGAAGAGTACAAATTGTTTCCACAGTGGTGGTTTTGCACTCAACAATACCATTTTGTTGTGTGTGTGGACACATGATGTTTGATGACAAATATTCTCTTGCATCATTAATTGTAGAATTTATTTTGCAGTTAAACTAAGTTTCAAAATAAGTACGATGAGAGAAATAATTATAGAAGTAACAAAATAAAATATCCTAATGTGTAACAAACACGACTAGGATCCTAAACATAAGAGTAAACTTCAGCAAATTGTGACTCAACGCCCTTATTGACTTGAGGAGCATAATTGGTACAAGTATGTTTACCTAGTTGTCACAACTCACTGAAAAAACTTAATGGTAGAAAAACTAGGAAAAATACACAATTTTTCCAGACTAAGGTGCCCAACACCTTTGATGTATGAGAGTTGGAGAGGCAGAAAAGGCACAAGCCACTGGAGGGTTAAGATGATATAATCCTCCAGACTCATGTCCTACTCCAATCGTCCGTCCACTGTGGATTGATCCTGCACAAGAACAAAATTATTAACATATAGGACAAAATAACGAAGAGTGTGAGTAAGTTCTTTAATAAATATTAGATAAAAGGACATCCAGGGACAAATAAGACAGTTTAAAGATGGTTGAGGAAAAGGATGGGTTTGACCAATGTCTTAGAATTTAATTCGTGAGTTGTTTGCAAGAGTATCAGAAGGCAAGGAATCCGTATAGTTCAGAGGAAAGAAGAGATTGATAACTAGTCATATGGTTTGAGACACCAGAATTAAGTATCCAGGTCCAAGAGAGGAGGATTGTGAAACAAAAGCTATAGGATTATTAGATTGAGTCACAACTCAATCAAATGATGCAGGTTAGTTATCTACTCAGAACTTAAGAAATTCATGATATCTAATGACGACCAGAATCAGATGAGTCAGAGACTAAGGTGGATGAATCCCCGGTTGATGTTGAAGTGTTTTCGAACGTATAAAGAGTGGAGGATTGCAATGCAACAACTGTTTTTGAACCACATAGTAGATTGGAACAATAGAACTCGAGAGAATCTGATTAAGAACGATTTCAAGGTCTTGTGGAAGTCCAATAAGAGCAAGTACCATGAAAATTGACTGCATTGTGAAGGACATAAGAGTAGAATATTCTGCAATTAGGTGATCAAGTTTTCGAAGTCATGTCTTCATGTCCATTTTCCCCAACTTGATGTTCATCTAGCTGTTGACACATTGTAGAAGCGATGAAACATCATTTTTGTCCTTTGTCCATTCATCATAGCAAGTCGTAAACGCCTGGTACTGTGTGTGAAGTTTGGGGGCAAGATAGAACCAAAGGACACTGTATAAAGAGGCATTAAGAGGTGTCAATTTGCTTCCAACTAGGCTCAGAGTTGGGTATAGTGAAGGTTGGAGTTGTCAAATGACTGTCTTTCTTGGCCTTAAAACCATAACTTTGTGATACATAAAATTTTCTCTGTTTGTGTGAATTTTGTGTATAATCACACATGTATCTGTACGTATTTTCCTAATTATTATCATCAAATCATAACTATATGTTTTCAACTTTGTGAATCTTTAAACTTTTGACAAATATATTGACCCAACTATCCAATTTATTAATTTACTGCTTCCAAGCAACTCTTCATTAAAGATCATTATTATTTAATGATTTAATTACGTTTTAGTGCCTGAAATCTAGAATAACGGCCCCCCTACATTAAAAAAATATATTTTAGTTTATAAAAGTTAGAAAATGATGATTTTAGTCTCTAAACACTAGATTTAATAGACTAAAAGTAGTTTCAAAACAAAATTTAGTCCTTCAAATTTAATTATTTGGAACTAAAATCATATTTCCAAATTCATGGGATTATAATAACTTTTTTTTGAAATTTGGGAGAGTGAAAAAACAATGAGGTCTTGTTTATTTTATATTCAGCCTTAGCTTTTGTGATCAATAATTACTATTTAATAAAACAGGAGGCAATCCTCTTGGATCTTCTCAGAGTTATAAGTCATCATCGAGCTCGGCTAGCCACACCCATCCGCACAGTTCAGAAGATGTACAGTGATACTGATTTCGATATTGATCCATTTGATGACACCATTTCCACTCGATCCAGATCAAAGAAAAACCGTCCTTTCACACTGATAGATCCACCTTATAAAGTTAAGTCTTCAACTCCTTCAACCATAACAAATGAGGACAGAGATGGTAAGATGGATGAAACCTTGCCATCTGACATCAAAGTAGACTGTGATGAATTTTCTGTTACAGCAAGTTCCATCCAGAAGACCTCCAAATCCCAAAAGCCCAAAAAGGAAAGAGCAGGAAGCACTGGAAAGGAAACAACAACATCAAAGCTAGATGATCAGAAATCTGTTGTTTCCACGTCTTCATCATCATCATCATCACTTAGTCGTTCTTTGGAAGAGAATATTATTCTTGATATTGCTGTGATGGGCTCAGAGAGAACTCTTGCAGTTGATGAAGAATTGGTTAATTCTATCCCTGCAGAATCACAAGAAGTTGCAGCCCATCAGAATGGGAGTGAGTCTCCTATTTGCAAGGATAAGAAGGATGGTGAGATGTCTTCATTGCCTCCTACTAAACAAAAGGATTAAGTGGATCAGCAGAATAGATGTTGATGTTGAAATAGAGTAGCTACTTTTTGTTCATGTTAACACGAAAATGATCTAGCTGTCTTTTTTAAGCTGGGCATTGTGCTACGTATCCATTTGTAAATTAGTGGGAATCAATTCTCTTATGTACATCACAAATTATGTTCATATCTCATGTCTATCTGTATCATGTTTTAAAGTGTCCAAGCTATTTAGAAAAAGACACAAAACTTAAACATGAGCTTGGCACATTTACTATGAGAGTACATTCCCCATTCAGAATCTCTGAATTACAAAGAAAACATTTTTGGGATTTTATTTGTAATTGGAGAATTAACCATCAAAATTCTCCAAATAACCTCGAAACATCAAAAGCAGAAATATCGCCCTTAATAATTGACTTTCAACGTTACTGGTTTAAAGTGTGGGATAGATGCAAAAGAAAAATAAAAATGGTTATGATCTTTGAGATGTTTCTATGTCAAACCATATACCATATAAAAAATAATGTTTCTCAGTAAAGTTGGTACAAGAGTTCCCAGTCCCGAGTGTTGAACATTCATACATTGCAATTAATGTTTTTTTTTCTCAGATTATCCTTAAGGGGTGCTTATTTGAAAGGGTTTTATGAAACATAATACATCAAAGGTTTGGTAATACTCAAAAGTAAAAAAGCATTAGTTGTTTTTCTAATAAAGGATTGATTACACTAAATTTAGCATCTCAAGATCCACTTAAAAGAATTGTAGGTTAACTGTTTCTTTAACAAAGAAATATTGATGATGGAAATTGTCAGATGATGGGTAATGGATTTGATTGCAATTTCAGTGAATACCTTGAACACAGTTTTTGCAAATTGTTGACTGGATGTGAGTAGCTCTTCTTGCGAACCAAACACTTATCCTAAAATATGTTTCTATTACAATAGACGTTTTGGGTAAATATGTTTCTATTGTAGTCATGTGCCCCTTTTACTTCATCCCATGCTTGTTATAAATTTCAAGCGACTAAATTCACTAATTTAAAAATTCAATAAAAATACATACCATTTTAAATAGCATTAGTAAAAACATACCAACAAGACAACAACATGACCACTAGTTTATAATGAAAATAAATAATTAAATAATTAATTTAATAGCAATTTAATATTGTTTCGATGTATTAATGTCCATTATAGGTTTATGACATTCAACTATAATTACTTTTACAAAATAATTTTTAAAATAAATA